>Ga0209369_1000123_pt1 | contig 169665 bp, 120 predicted proteins | sample EBPBio142010_DNA_FD_185865 | JGI IMG/M metagenome (GOLD analysis project Ga0209369, IMG submission 185865) | Wastewater treatment Type I Accumulibacter community from EBPR Bioreactor in Madison, WI, USA - Reactor 1_10/4/2010_ DNA (SPAdes)... | ecosystem: Engineered > Bioreactor > EBPR >... | reverse complement strand
GGACGTGGAATGTTTACGGTAACCATCAAAGTCTGGTTACCTCCCTGTTTCCTGTATTCTGTCTACTGTCTACCTGCTGGAGAGGAAGATAATATCTGGGATTGGTATAAGCGGGCCAGTAGGATAAACCAGACTCTTCCACAATCCGCTTGCTCACGCGCGCGGTTCCTCATGATGCTCCATCGACCGAAGCGTTATGAGAGAGAGTTTTACTACACCCACCCTCTTTGTGTGCTTTGTGCTTTTTCGTGGCTATAACTTGAGCTTTCTCAACTACCTCCTCCACCACTCGAAAACAAAAAAGGCGCTCCGTAAAAATCACGGAGCGCCTTTTTTAGTTTGTAAGCTTTATGGGCCTTGGATCGGCGTAACGTCGTCGCTACGGCGCAGGATACGCGCTGTCAGGAAGATCACCAGTTCGCGGTCAATGTCGGTCGTGTTGGTCGAACGGAACAGGCGGCCGATGAGTGGCAGCTTGCTCAAGATCGGAATACGCGAATGGGCGATGTTCTGTGTGCGGGTGCGCAAACCACCAAGCACAATCACATCGTTGTCCTTAACGTTAGCCACCGTAGTGACGAACTGCGAAGATACGCTCGGGATGGAGGCTGCCGGGTTATCGTTATCATCGTCATCATCGCCACCGCCGCTGCTGGCAAAGGTCGGAGTCTGCGACTGCACACTGACCTGCGGAGTTAGAAATACGGTAATGGTATCGTCGTTCTGAATGGTAGGGGTAACCTGAATACCAATCATAGTGGTCAGGAAGAATGCGTTCTGCGATTCGCCAACCTGCCCGCCGATACCGGTATCCGAAGAGGTGAGCACCACCGGTGTCTGCTGCTGCGATACCAGCGAAGCCGTGAGGTTGTTCATCGTGGTGACGCGGGGCGAGTTGATGATGCGCGCGCGGCCGCTTTGGGCCAAAGCTTGCAAACGCGCCTGGAACATGCCACGGGTGAAGACCAGGGTGGAGGCACCAGCCGCACCGGGCAAAGCGCCCAGGGCATTGTTGGGCACGCTGAAATCATCTTCATCGTCTGCATCATCGTTGGCGAGCAGCGAGTTGCGGTTGTAGAACTGCAAACCAAACGCTTTGGCGTCGCTGACGGAGATGTCGATGAACTGCGATTCGATTTCGACCTGACGGATGGGGCGATCCAAAAAGTCGATGATTTCGTTGAGCTGGCGGATACCTTCATCGGTGCCGTAAACCAGGAGGACGTTCTGGGCATCAATCGAAACGATCTGGTCGACTTCCTGGTTGCCCTGGGCATCGGTGCCCAATTCGAGCATACCGGCATTAAAGCCGCTGTTGCCACCGCCGCCACCACCAAAACCGCCGCCACCACCGCCGCCGCCACCAAAGAGGAAGCTGCTGCGATAGCTGGGTTCGAGCCAGGGGCGGGTGGCTCCGGCATTCATGTAGGGATTGTTAAACAGGCCGTTATTGACGGCGTAAGGATTGCCAAACGGCATGCCAACCGGGCCATTGCCATTGAGCGAAGACATGACGTTAGGATCGACGCCCGGCTTCAAGGGGTAGGGGCTAATCGCCAGCTTTTTGGCCTGGGCGGAAGCCTCCATTTCAATGGGCATTTCCTGGTTCTTGGGATCAAGCCACCATGCCATCAAGCCGGAGCGGACGTTGCGGATTTTAATGGGGCGAATCTTGCGTTCGGCTCGTTCGCGGCGATTGCTGAGCGGAACCAATCCATTGGAAGCGCTTCCCGGATTCGTGTAGGAAGGCAAAGTGCCGGGAGAGCCTTGTAGCGGTGCGACCAGCCAGTTTTCGTCGATCGGCTTGATGCCGCCGCTGGCGCCACCGTCACTGCTGGCGGAGTTCGAACCGGCGTTATCAACAACCTTGCCGACCAGATAGCTCTTCTCGCCGAGTTTCTTCCATTGCAAATTGGCGGTTTGCGCCGCTTTGCGAATCGCTTCTACCGGCGTGACGTCGGTGAGACGGATACCGGGGATTTTCAATGACGCTTCTACATCGGAGCCAATGCTGATATCAACGCCGCCCTGGGCAGCAATGAGCATCAACAAATCGATCACCGGTGCATCACGCATTTCGATGCTAATGCGGCTTTCCTGCTGCGCGGCAGCGGCAACCGCGCGGCTTGTAGGCGCGGGAGGTGCCGGCACGGCAGAGGCTTGAGTCGCTGCCGACATTTCCGGTAGCGGAGCTACAAACGGCACCTGATTTGCCCCTGGTTCCGGCGTAATACCGGCCATCTGAGCTACACCAGGTAACCACAGGACGCCCACACCGCCAACCGCAGCACAACCTAACGCCCAAACGCGTTTGCTGCTAAATACACGATGCTGTGATGATGTTTTCGTAGAAAGACTGGAACGCATGAAATCCCCTTAACGACAATGCCCGGAAAGTGCGGCTAACGAACAAACCGCTACTTCCCGATTGGCAAACGACTGAATTTTATTTTTCGTGCTGCTCCATCAAGAGAGGAATCGACTCTCGATAGGATTACTGCTTGTCCGGCGTGGCTACAGTAACGGCCTGAGCCTTCTGCAGGGTTTCGATCTGCTTCTGAAGAGCGGTGATCTGTTCTGCTTGTTTTTGCGTCAACGCATACAATGCCTGGATAGAAGCTAATGTCACACCATTGGCATCGACAGGATTGATACGCCTATCATCTTCGCCCACGCCAAAGGTGGCTGCAAAATCTTGTGCCATGGGGCCGATGTGACGAATTGAAGCGTCCTGCTGTTTGTAATTCCATTCGCGAATCGGAAGTTGAGCAACTTTGTCGAGAATCGAGTGATTATCAACGGCAGCAACATTCTCTTTCAGATTGCGATCGCTGAACATTCCGCCACCGCCGCCGCCCATGCTGTTGCCAATACCGCCGCCGCCGAAGCCGCCACCGCCAAAGCCACCACCGCCGCCGCCCATCATGCCGCCCATGCCACCGCCGCGGCCACCACCACCGAAGCCACTTACCGAACCGCCACCACTCATGCCACCGCCACTTTGCATGGCCGATTCCGGCATGATCAAAGCTTCAGTCGGAAGCACATCGCCATTGGCGAATAAGCGTGCGACACCGCCTGCATAGGTGTGACGCACAACCAACAAGCGATAACGTCCATTTTTGTTCCACTCGGAACGATTGCGGCGGTTACGGTTATTGCTGCCACCACGATTGCGGTTATTGCCACCACGTCCGAACTGGGCGTTGGCTATCGTAACAGGCTCGGGAGCATCGTCTAAAGAAACGCCAAACGGATTGGCGGGCACGATACCCGGACGGCCACCCGGCATGCCAGGAACAGGCGCGCCAGGCATCCCCATTCCATCGGCGGGAATAACCGGTGCGCGAGGTTCGACAACGGTGGCGCCAGCGGAATTTTTCTTTACTAAGAAGTTGTTTTGATTCGCTAACTGGCGAATCACGGCATCGGCCGTGGCATTGGGCAGCGTCACCGAAGCGATGCGCACCGATTTAGCGGCTTCATCGATGATGTGCGCCGGATTACCGGACGCCTTAAACATCATTTCCAAAGCATCCGCCAATGTCGCGTCCTTCAATTCAACGTAAAAACGGCCATTGCCGCCAGGCGTAATCGTATTCTGAGCCAGAACCGGGGCAGACTGCGCCAGTATCAAAGCACCACCCAGAACACAAACCGGCCAAAAAGCTTTATCGCGGATCTTCATGATGTCACCAAGTCCTATCCAACTAATTTTACTTATCTATGACTACTGTATCTGCGATTTGTTCCTTGCAAACAACAATCTCGCCCGATACTACCTGAAACTTCATTTTTACAACACCGCACTCCAGGCTTTTTTCCAAGAGTGCCTAAATGTTAGCATACTTTGAAAAGTACTCACAACTCTTTTCTCTTTTTGCCACATAACGTCATTTATTTCACATCAGGCCCACCGCTTAAAATGGCGGAGCACCCGGCATCCCACCCGGCACCAAACCTTCAATACCACCGGCGGCTTGCTGCTGTGGCGCAGGACGCAATTCGACAAACTGCTCCTGGTTATTTTCCCGCACAACCAAACGAGTGATCGTCTGTCCGGCTTCAACCACACGTTCCAGGCGCAAAATCCGAATACCATCCACCTCATCGCCCGGCTGCACCACACGCGTCGTAATTTTATCGCCTACAGTCACTTCCAGGAGGGCGCGCACGGAATCTCCGATCACAACACCCGACAAGCGCTTATTCTGGGCGCGCAGCACGCCGCCGCCTGTTCCCATATCTCCACCCGGCATCACAGCGACGCGGGGCGCCGTGGGTGCCGTGGCAACGCGACGAGGGACAATCGGAGGCAGAAGAGCTAACGGCCTTGAACCGGAACCGCCAACCCCCATCGGCGGAATGCCGATTCCATCGTAGCCACCATTGTTGGGCGGCAAAATTTCCACAGGCTGCGGAATCGCAACCGGCGGAGGTGGTGGTGGTGGTGGTTGCGGCAATATAAATTGCTGAAACGGATCAGGACGGTAGCCATCCAACGACACCAAAGAGGCAGCCGTGATGCCGCCCGGAGCGGGCGCAGTTGCTCCGGCACCTGCGGCAGGAGTAGCCCCGGGATCTCCGGCGGGAGTCCCTGCCGGCCCACCCGGATTAGTCGTCGGTGCTTGAGCAACTTCGTCGTCGCTCGAACCACCGCCAAACGGATTGTAGAGAACCGCGACCACCACGAGAATGGCGATCAGCAACCCTCCCAATACCATTAGTTTTTTCTTTTCGTCATCGCCTATAGCCATACGGGGCATAATGCAGCCTCTCTTAATCGCCTGTCTTTTGCATCGACTGATGCACTGTCAATACTCCAGCAGGTTCCTAAACGAAATTATTGAGATAATGCCACGAATTACCGGCAGTAGCAAAAAGCTCATCAGCCAGGCAATTCATGAACATCAAATTAAAACAGATTCTTCCGAATTTAACGACTCTGCTCTTCTACAGACAGCACTTAACGCGCGCGGCTCTGCTGGCTGAGACGAGGATTTCTAATTCTAACCGCCGTTCCCGCCTCGGCCGGCTCTGGGGCAGGTGCTGCTCCGTCGGCCGGCGTTGCGCCGGGATCCCCTGCGGGTGCCGGGGCAGCGGCTGCACCGGCGGACAGCTTGGCACCTTTACCACTGGCCAGCAGGTAAGGCTTTAGCTTAAAAGTTGCTTTCAAGCCCGGCGAATGCCCTTCCAGCTTGATATTCCCCACCACCATTAAGAAGGAAGAACGATTCAAACGTTCCAGAAAACGCACGATATTGGGAAATTCCCCGGTTATCGTAATGTCTAATTCCCCGTTGTTCGTTGCACTCAGTGGTGCCAGTAAGCCATTGGCAGGAATTTTACCTTTAACCTCTTCGGGCATCTGCGGCGGGTCATCGACTTTGATGTCCGACATGTTGATGAGGACCGGGGCACTTGTATCCGCTGCGATGCGTATGAGTTCGGCCCTGAGTTCAGGCCCGTAACTGTAGTGATATTCGTTCATCCAGGCACGCCATGCTTCTTGGCGCGCACGTTCATGGATGGGAGTAGTGCCGTCTATATCACCAAAATAAAGGCGGCGGTACAAACCGTTTACAGAACGATTTTCATCGCTACCACGAAAAAAGAAGGCCTGGCCTTTCAGATATTCCAACTTATCTTTGGCCTGTCGTTCCTGTTCGAGAGCTGTTTTGAGTTTATCGGCAATGCCTTTACGCTTTTCGTACTCGCTCTGCACAGACGCGTATTTTTCATTCTGCGGCGATACCAGCAGGAAAAACCAGCCCGCGCTCATGCCAACCATGACAAGAAACGTGACTACAACCAAAATGATAATATTACGCCGGATGCGAGTTTCCACGGGTGTTTAGTCCTATCGTTATTTCGATGATACAAAGAGTGTATTGAGAAAGTGTTAAGCCGGAGGCGCTCCCGGATCGGGCGGCATGCCCGGATCGCCCGGCGCACCAGCCGCGCCGGCTGCAGGTGCCGCCGCCCCGCCCGGGGGAACCGGAACCACGATTGGCTCATTCAAGGCCGCATTAACACTAATACTGTTGGGCAAAATACGATAGCGAATAGCACCCGTCAAAGTGCCCTCTGCACCGGGTTCACCGGCAGCCGTCGGAACCACTCCCGCCGCACCGGGCTGCGCGCCTTGCGTGGCGGTTGCCCCCGAACGATCGGGGTAGCCCTTGATACCGGTGCCGGAGGGCAAATCCTTAAACAACACACCACTGGGCACCGTGCCGCGACGCAAATTCATCAGAAAAGTGGCATAGGCGTCCGGTGTGCTCACATTCGCCGTCATTTTTGCGTTCTGGCCATCCGAAAGATCGATCGAGCCGACCACTGCCCCCGCATAAACATACTTATGAATGGTGTACAAGAGTGCTGCGCGTTCGGGACCGGTTCGACCAGCATCCACGAAAAAGTTCACGCTGGCCAACAGGGGGCTGGCTTCACCATCGGCAGCAGCTTTAGCCGCCTCGGCCGCTTCGGTTTGCTTGGCAATCGGCTCGATATTGGCGAGGTTGGTTTGCAGTGTCTGCAACGCCAATTGGTCGCGATAATACAGCAGGAAAAGAATTCCCGCAAAAGCGCCTACCAGAATCAGGCAAGCCGCCAGAATCCGCTTAAACCAACGGCGCAGACCGACGTAACCCGGTAAAAGATCAATACGAATTGCCATAACGAAAAATAAAGCGGTTCTAACGCTATCCGCTAATGCTGATTAATTCTACCATTATTACCGACTACTGTTAAAAGTGTTTGTAAATTTACACAAACACTTTCACACAAAAACAACCCTGGACGAAGAAAATTCGCCCGTACTTACTTCGTCAGTTCACGCATCGCCAAGCCTAACGCCACTGCGAACAATGCGCCATTTTCTTCAATATAACCCGGCGGAAGCTGTGGCGCTTTAACGTCGAGCGGCGCAAGCGGATTGCCCACCGTTGCGGGCAAGCCCAACTCCTGGGTCAGATAAGCATCTAAATTCTTGAGTTTGGCACCGCCACCGACAATCGTCACTCTCTGCACGGCGGCATCGGGATAACGCGAGGTGTGGTATTCCAGCGAACGCCGCACTTCGTTTACCAAAGTATCCAGAACCGGCTTGAGCGCACCGTGCAGCGTCCTCTCGTCGATTTCACCGGCCGAAGCACCACCCAGTCCGGCACCAAAATCGGAGATATCGGCGCCAAAATCCGTCGTGCCGCCTAAACCGCCCAGGCCAAAATCGCCCAGATCCAACGGATCGTCAACCGGCACGGTTGCAGCGACGGCTGTGGTTGCGGCGGCACCAGTAGCGCCACCGCCAAACAAACTATCAAGATCGAGTTCGTCATCGGCAGTTGTAGTAACGTTTCCTGCCGGGGCACCCACCACGATCGTTTCGGCTCCTGCCGCAGGCGTTGCCGGGGGTTCTTCCCCACCGGCGCTGGCCATAAATTCCGCAAACGGATCGGCCGCTTCAACAGGTGCTGCCGGCTCTGGTGCCGCTTCCGGTTCACCCAGCCCGAAACTAAACCCGGCTGCAGGAGCATCGGCCTCTGCTGCAGGCACGGCAGGTGCCGCCGGTGCAGCAGGAGCTTCATCGAAAGTAAAGGCAAACGGCGCAGCCGACTGTTCGGAAGGCAGCAAGGCAGCGTCATCGGGATCGACGCGAGTGCCGCCCGCACCTTCGGTGGCCGACGGAGCGCCTTGAAGCGTGGGCAGTTGCGATACGGCTTCTTCGATTTTCGCATCTACTTCGCCGGCGGGGGCGCTTTCTTCGGGAAAGTCGAACGCCGACGCCATCGGCATCGATGCGGCAGCTTCTTCGGTCAACGAAGGCAAATCTGCCAGATCCTCTTCTTCTTCGCCCAGCAAATCTTCGAAGCTGACAGGCCGCCCATCGCCCAGAGTCGGCATTTCCTTCTCTGGTTCGGCTTCATCTCCAAAATCGAAAAACACTTCAGAAGAAGCAGGCTTTTCGGCATCATCCGCTTCTTTTTGCTGATGCTGTTCACCCGGTTCGGAGTTTACCGGCCCTTGTTCAAAATAATCGTCGGCAAAAGGATCGTTCGCCTGTGGCGCAATTCCAGTGTCCGCATCTTCACCAAAGGCACTCCAGTCGTCATCAGATGCCGCACTTACCGGTGCGACATCACCGGTGGGAGCCAGGGCGTCGCCTTTTTCACGCTTCAACTGCTCGGCATCGCTCCAGGACAGACCCAAGGTATCGACCAAAGTTTGCGTCATGGCATTGCCGCCGGTAGGCACCGTGCGGGTAAACACCAGAATATCGCCGCGCAAAATCGAAATCTCAGTGCCACTGGCACCGATGTTCAAAATCGCCGAAACATCGTTATAGTCCACATCGGAACCCAGCACCGGAGCACCGGCTGCTCGTGCCGTGAGGGGATGGGTGAGGGCGCGGGTGGCCGCTAACGGCTCCACATCGATAGCGCGCGGATCGAGCTTGGCTTCTTGAACGACCTGAACGTGCTGATCGACGATTTCGCGTTGCGCCGCTGCCAGCAGCACTTCCATATTGGGCGAATCGGGGTCGGAAGGCAGTTCCCGCAAAGCCCTGAAATCCATTTCGACTTCAGAAGGCGGAAAGGGAATGTAGCGGTCGGCGTCCATCTTCATATTATCGAGCAGTTCACCGTCGCTCATCTTGGGGACTTCGATAATACGCACCACCAGGGCACCGGTACCGGAGATGGAGGTCACGACTTTCTTCGACTTGACACCGGCTTGCGCCAGGGCATCGCGAATACCCAGGACCAGCGCGTTGGAACTCATGACAACGCCGTTGGCAATACTGTCTTGCGGCGTGGGAACCATGCCCATAGCCGTCACGGCAATCGAATTGCCGGTAGCCGAAGCTTCGACCACTTTAATTGAGTCGCTTCCGATATTGAGGCCCAGCGCGACACCCGGTTTCACACCCCGGCCATTACCGCCTCGTTTATCCTCAGCAACTTTCTTGCCCTTCTTCTTGCCCTTGCCTTCAGGCTCGGCAGAACCCGCCAGCGCTTCGGGAGAGAAGTCGGAAAAATCGTCGGAAGTCGCCGGTGCGGTAGCGGTAGCAGGCGCTGCCGCGTCTTGAGATTTCTTCTTGTTAAAAAGAGCCATATCGCGTCCGCGCCGCTAAGCAGCGCCATTTAAAGTAATGAGATAATTCTATCATACCACGCTTTTTGTCTGTTTATTGTAACCGCTGGCAGCCAAAGCGCGCAGTGTGTATTGGTTTTTTCCCTTTATTTCCTTCTCTCTGAAAGGTTGAGACAACTCTTCCGGCAAAAGGTCACGGCTATATATGACGTCAAGCTGATAAACTACGACCGCTCAAATTTTATACGCGGAAAAGTGTTTTAAACAGTGAAACTCTCAACAGAACAAAATTCAGATAAGCGCCAACTGCGCATCGGCCTTCCCAAAGGTTCGCTTCAGGAAGCCACCCTGCGCATGATGAAGCGCGCCGGATGGAATATCAACGTTTCGTCCCGTTCCTACTACCCCACCGTCGATGACGACGATTTGGTCATCGTGCTGCTACGCGCCCAGGAAATTGCGCGCTACGTCGAAGACGGCGTGCTCGACTGCGGCATTACCGGTTACGATAATGTACTGGAATGCGACGCCGATGTCCATGAAATCACCGAATTGATTTATTCCAAAGTCTCTACCCGCCCCTACCGCTGGGTGCTGGCCGTGCCGCAAGATTCACCCATCACCGGACCGAAAGACCTGGAAGGCAAGCGCGTTTCGACCGAATTGGTCAACGTCACCAAGAAATACCTGGCCCAGCACGGCGTCAATGCCGAAGTCGAATTCTCCTGGGGTGCCACCGAAGTGAAAGTGCCCGATCTGGTCGATGCCATCGTCGAAGGCACCGAAACCGGCTCCACCCTGCGCGCCCACAATCTCAAGATCGTGGATGAGTTGCTCTCCTCCACCACCCGCCTCATCGCCAACCACAACGCCTGGGGCGACGAGTGGAAGCGCTCCAAGATGGAAAATATGTCCACCCTGATGCTGGGCGCGATGCAGGCCGACAGCAAAGTCGGTTTGAAGATGAACGCCCCGCAATCGGCCCTCGAAGAGATCATCGCCATGCTGCCCGCCATGCGCACGCCGACCATCTCGCAGCTTTCGGATTCCGACTGGGTTGCCCTGGAAATCATCGCCGAGGAGAAGCAAGTCCGCGATTTAATCCCCAATCTGCGCCGCGCCGGTGCCACAGCCATCATCGAGTATCCGCTCAACAAAGTGATTCCGTGAAGAACCACGCGCGTGAGCGAGTGGATTGTATAGTCATAGAGTTAAGCCAAACGGATGTCCAGATAAGCAAAATGACCGATCAATCCACTCGCTCACGCGCGTGGTTCTTCTACTGCAACACGTTCAGAATCGTTTCCCGCAGCGGATGCCTCAGTTCCCGGCTGCCTTTCAATGTCACCGACAGGGCAAAATCGCCGGAACCGACAATACGGTTGATCTGTTTTCTCACCGCCCCACTTAAAGCCGGGTGAGCCTGCGTAATGCGCACCAACGCCATCAGGCTGAAGGTGAAATACTGCGCGAAGAAATCCTCGTCGTCCACGATAAACTCCCCATCGAGCGGACTGTCGCAAAAACCAGCCCTATCCTCCAGAATCGTGAGCAGATCGGGGACGATCTCCCGATCACCCAGTTTGCCCAGCAAATAAATCGCGGTAATACCGTGCGACTGGTTATATTTCCGGCTGGAGCGCGGCACATAGGCATCGCGGCTGCGCACCATTTCCCGCAATATCGGCATGGCGGCGGCATCGTATTGCAGTCCCAGGGCAATCGCACTGTTTTTGCGGAGCAACGGTTCGTTATTTTGTGCGGCCCAATCGCGCAGGTGCGGAGTAATAGCCGTCCCCAACCGCCGTGCCGACCAGATGGCGATTCCGGGTTTATCGCCCGCCAGCGCTTCCCGAATCGCCGGTATCTCTTCCAGCCAGGTGGCGGTGCGATAGGCCGCGTTGCCGTTGGCACCATTACCTAACAGGCTGGTATCGACAAACCGCAATCCTTCGGCGTCCAGGCAACCCGTAGCGCCCAGAGCAGCGCAAAGCCGGGCATAGGGCACGGCGGTAAGCGCGGTATCATACCGCACCGCCAGCGCCGCCGCCGTGCCCGCCGCTTCGCCGCATTTCTGCATGTCGCGGTTCATCCGCACGCAGGCGGCCATATCGTGATCGAGGGCAAGGCAGCGCCCTGCCGCGAGCAACCCCTCGAAACCCTGCGGAATGAGCGCACCCAGTGGAATCGGCACCGAAAAATTGAGGCCCCATAAACTGGCCGCCACAATCCAGTCCTGGAACTGCGTGCTCTCAAAAGCCACATCTTTACTGTGGTTATCGAGATTGGAATAGGCGTAGAAAAGCGGTTGGGCGGTGAATTGTTCGTTCTGAAACGCTTCCAGCGTCACATTCTCTTCCCCCACGATGAACCGCCCTTCCCGCACCCCCAAAATCGGCGTGAGGCGCAACATGCGGTCGTGGCCGTCGTAATACTCGCGCAACTGCGGCGGCACCGTCGAAGAATCGAGAATCGCCTGCGTCACGGCGGTGGCATCGGTGGGGTCGAGGTAGCCGGAATCAGTGTAAAATTTACCAACGCGATTGGCACTGGCGATCTCCATTACATTGGAATAGGGCTGCCCCTTGCCGTCGATGGCTCGCCCCTGCCGGGTGACACACCCTGCCATGGCGCAAATATCAGCATTGCCGGTGGCATCGATGAGAACCCGCGAAGCCGCCGTATGCACCCCCTCGGGCGAAACCCAGCGCACTCCCTTCACCTGTTTTCCGCAGCGATAGACACCGATCACGCTCGATTCATAGCGCAATTCGATGCCCTGTTCCCGGGCCAGTTGTTCGAGATGGTATTTCTTCAACTCGGCGCTGCTGCCGCCCCAAACCGGATAGCCGTCGCGCTCCTGCTCGCGAATTTGCTGATCGACCTGCTCGAACAAGCCGCCTTTGCAGCCGAAGTAATAGTTCTGAATCGCCCCCGCGGTGTGCATACCGCCCATGCAATGCAGGCTTTCAATGCCCAGCACACTGCAGCCTTGCCGTGCGGCAGCAAGTGCGGCCATCGCCCCAGCGGTGCCCAGGCCCACTACGATGACATCGTAGGAGTCTTCAAACTCCACTTCGCCAACTTCGCTGTTTTCAACCCGCTTTTCAATGCGCTGCCACAGTTTCAAGCACCTCACCTCCCTGCTCCACGCCATAACCGCTATCAAAGGCCGCCACTACGTTTTCATAAGCGCACGACGGCAGCCAGCGCCAGGCCGGTGCCACGCAATGCGGCCCTTTTTCCACATGGACCTCGAAACGATCGGCGATGGCGGCCAGCGTCCACGATACCAGCGAAGCCGGGCGGTTTTGCCAGAAACGGTGCATCTTGCGGCGGGCGCTCACCCAGTCGTCGTCCTTTTCCAAATCGAGCTTGAAGATCAATTCTCCGGGGAATCGTCCCTGGACAATCTCGCCTGCGCCTTCTTCCAGCACCGGCACCTCCGCATCAACCTGATTACAAAACAGCATCGCATTGAGCTTGCGGTAGATGGGTAGCGGCGGATAAGCCGGACACGACTCACAATCGGAAGTGGTATCGACAATGCGCCCGGCGATGATCTTTTGCAGTCCATCGGCACTATGCACCGTCACCTCATGGCCACTGGCATGCGGCTCGACTGCGACGATGCGCGTCATGAGATGAAGGTTCAATTCTTCCTGCTTGATGAGATTCATCAACAGCACCGCCACCGGCGGCAGATGAACGCGCCCCTCTGCGGTGAGTAAATTGCGGCGCATCATTTCAGCATGCAGTTGCCTGGCCGGTTCGGATTGGAGGTTTTGCTGCCAGCATGAGCCGGGATGGAACGCCGCCACGAACTCATGCCCCACCTGAGCGGTGCGCTCCACCAGCAGCGCGCCGCAGCGATGTTTCATAAGAAGGCCAATTCCGGCGGCGGTTGCTCCATAAATGAGGAGCGGAGTGTAAGTAGTCATATTTTCAGGGTGTAACGTTCATTTCTTTCACCAGTTTTTGGCCGGTGATTCTTTCGGTGATTTCCACGCGCCAACGGCCGGGAAGATCGTTTGGCGCCAAATCGAATGAAACTTCCAACTGCCCGTTGGCAGCCCCGTAGTAACCGCTGCCTTCAGCAGGGCGGTTGCGGGGATCGAGCAAAGTGACTTGCATCGGTACTACGGCTTGAAGCGGATGGCCGGCCTGATCGTTCAATTGAAAGGAAAACTGCACGGGGCTATTTAACCGCGCTGTACCCGGCACCTGTGCGGTGAGTTCACCCACTGCCGTATCGGTGACGAGAAAAACCGTGCCGCTACCGCCTTCCAGGTTCACATCAAAGCCAACACCTTCCTGCTTTTGTAACGGCACGGCCTGCAGGCGCATGAGGTCGTAGACGTAACCGGCAGGACGATTCAAACGAATACGGGTGGAAGCAGGCACACCTTTTTCCATGACCTTACCGTGCTGCCCGACATAATCGCCAAACGTCCGGTTGTCGTTAATGGCAAACAGATACTCACTGCGCCCGAAGCTGCGGCGGCTCAGCAACACCTCGCGGTTGGAACTTTCAAACGGTATCCGGTAGAGCTGGTCCAATTCAGCGCGCAGTCCGGCCGCTCGTTCCTGCCGCACCTGCCGCGTTTCGGCCGGTTGGCCGCGTTCCATGCTGCGCAGCAAAATATCGGGTTCGATGCCCGGTGCCAGGCGTTCATCGCCAATCACGATGCCGCCCCGGTCCTGGAATTTGCGAATTTCCTGCGCCACGCTCTGGCTGAGCACATCGCAGTCCATCAGGAAGAGCACTTTATACTGCCCCAGGCCTTTTTGCTGCACAGCCTCGTCATAGATGATCTCCGGCTGCAATCCTGCATAGCGGGCGATGAGATATGATTCCGTGCCCCAGCCCACGCCCCAGCCGTAGGTGCCGCGCCCGGCCAGCATCTGCGAGGTGAAGCTTTCGAGAAATGCCACCTCGGTTGACTCGGCGGGAACTTGCAACAGCATGGGTCCCAACGGTTCGACGATCTCTTTCACGCCCTGCGCCAGGCGCTTTTGCAGTTCGGTGTTGGTCGTGGTGTAGGCACTCTGACGATAGCCTAACTCGGCGCCCAGCGAACCCCAGCCATGATAGGCAATGGCTTGAATCGGCTGCGACAGTTTGAGCCACAACGCCTCACTCAAATGATCGGGCGCAGCCGAAATATATTTGGCATCCGGCGTGGCTTTCTCCCAGGCGGTTTCTTTTCCGGCAATCGGCGATTCGGTAGTGCCGCTGCGATACCAAATCGCCTGCGTCATGCTCATCACCTTCTGGCCGGGCTGCCCCTTGGCCATCGCCAGCAGTTCCTGGGTAGCCAGCTCGATCTTTAAGGGGTCGGGATAGGTATAAGTCCACTGGTTAAGAAAATCGACCTTGCCGCCGCTACCGTAGACGCTGGGCACGCGCACCGCCGGGTCTATCCAGGTGAAAATATCCTTGCGCCCGGTCGATTTGATGCCGTCGGCGACCAGGCCGTTGAGCTTGTTCCAGCCATCGCCTTCTTTCCAGAACCAGCGGTAATACTGCAAAATATCGTGGTCATCGGGCACCACCCGGCTGGCCGGGAAGTTCGGCAGTTTCTGGTAGCTCACGCCACGCGTGGACTGTGCCAGTTCGGGAATCTCCTTACCGCTGAAGGCGCGGTAGGCCGCACGATCGATTTCGTGAAAGCTCAGCGAGGTTTTATCGCGCACCTCGCCGTTGACCAACGCGCCCTTAAATACCGGAAAATCACCAAACGATTTGGCGACGGCATCACCGGTATCGCGGTGAAACTGCTGGATACGCGGGAACAGCCCGTTGGTGTTGCTGTGCCGCTTGCCATCGCGCCGCAAACGGTTGTATTCCGGGTGAGCGCTCTCGCTGCCGCTCTGGCGAGGTGCCAGGTAGTGCCCCGGATTCAAGCGAACCAGCGCATCCATATTGAGAGCGGTGAGGCGGTCGAGGCGCTGGCGCTCGGTGAGCAGCTTTTCTTCCGGCACCGCCCCACGCGTGCTGCCGTGCTCCCACACGAATTCGTGGTCGATAGGGCGAATCAGCGAACCGGTGAAGCCCAGGCGCTTGGCCTTGGCGTTGGAATCGGGCGTGCCCCACAGGATGACCGGTATCCGTTGCGGCAAAGCGCGAGGGACGATGACGACTTCCTGTTTGAATTCCTCGCTCAGGTTAGTCTGCATTGCGCCTTCCAACTTGAGAGTGAGGACATAACGCCCGGGCCGTAGTGCGGTGTTGATGGGCAGTTCTATAAAGGCGCTTTGCCCACTTTCGAGCCGGGCCAACGGCCGGGTTTGCTGCAAGTGCTTTTCACCGGCCACGCGCATCATGCTTGCGGGCAAGGCTTGTGCGGTGTTGTTCACCACTTGAACTTTCAGCACCGCATTCTCTTCCATGCGGTAAAAAGCGGTGCGCGAATAGGTGGCGTTGAGCGTAGCTTTGCCCGCGTTATCGGCGGGCTTTTGCGCCGGAAGCAAGGGGGCATCCGGCTCATCTTGGGTCCAAGCAGGAGCAGTCAATGTCAGAGACAGACAGCTTGTAATTATGATCTTAAATAAATCTTCGGCTCTTTTCGTCTTCATCATGTCCAGCGAATGAATTCGCGGCCGGAGAGCCTTCGGCTGAGTGTCCACCTGCGTGGACACGGTGTCCGCGCAGGCGGACATTCGGCGCACCGCGCCCTCCGGCCGCGATTTTAATCGCTGGGGCAGATCAATAATTATCTTACAGGCCACTATGAGTAACGAACGCACGTGATGTTCTTTCATGAGTAAATTTGCAGCCTTTTTCATCAGCGCTTGAGCACTTCCAGCGATACCGGTTTCCAGATGCCGCCTAATTGGCCTCTATCGAGCACGCGCACCGTAATCTGGTTTTCCTTGCCCCACTTCAGGTACTCGGAAACATCCATCGCGAACTTGATGTTGCGGGTTTCGCCGCCTTCATCGAAAGCGCCCACGTAGCGGCCGTTAATCCATACCCAGGCACTATCGTCCACGCCTTCGAATACCAGATCGGTGCCATCGACCTGCTGTGGTTGCTCGGGCAGCGTGAAGCTGTGGCGATACCACCCCACACCATCGTAAAGCCCGATTTTGTCTTCCCACGAGAGGCCGATTTCCATCGGTTTCCAGGTGCGGTCGTCGAACTCGGCGTTGGGCCACCCCAGCAAATGCCCGGTGTGCGCTTCATCGGTTTGAAAACGCCAATTATCGAGCGATAGCGGAATTTTCTGCACGGTCATTAACTGGTTGTCGTTATAACCGGGCTTATCGCGCAGGGAGATGCCTTTGTCATTAAAAGACCATAATGCCTGGGCTGCGATGCGACTGACCTGACTCGAAGCATCGCGACGCGCCCTGGCGAGCAATTCGGTGACTTGCGGCGGATACGGCTTTTGCGCCGCCAGCAGTTCCACCGCTGCCATGCGCAGCAGTTCGCTGGGACTCTCCAGCGCTTTTTGATAGACAGGCACCACGTCGGTTCCGGGCAGATTCACTAACGCGCGAAAAGCCGTGCGCCGGGCGATTTCATCTTCTTCCCGCGCAAACACATCTAACAAAGGCTGTCTTGCCGGGGCACCCAACGCAGCCATGAGGCGTACGGCGTGGCGGCGGATGAGCACCGATTCACTGCGGGCCGCCGCTTCCAACTGCGGTAGTGCGGCGGTGCCTTGCCGCGCTGCTTCGAGCAATTGCTGCCTTTGCTGTTGGAGGGGAAGCGCTGCTTGCTGCGCAGTGACCGGCAATGCCGCTACGCCGCAGGAGAGCAACGCCAGAAGAGAGATCAAATGGGAGCGCATATCGAGGTTCATCCTTTAGCGAAACGGATTCCAGAACGGGCTGCAGTAAGCCAAATTCTCATCGATATTCGAAAGATCGCAGTTGTTACTATCGGTGGACGACTTAATCTCCGCCATCATTTTGGCGTGCGATTTCCATTTCACATGCCCATCGCCATAAGCCACGTTACCACCTTCAAGATGCATTTTAAATTCGTGCCAGCGCCCGGAATTACTGATGGAAAAAGGATTTCCACGGAGTTGATAAGCGGCGAAAGGACCGTCCTTAGTCGGCCCGGAACCGCTCATTTCATAGATCATGACGATTTCAGACGGCCGCTGCACCGCTGCCAGGGGGAGCGGGCTGCGCGCGATCAGGTTTCCATAATGCCCCGATTCCCAGTTATTAGTACCGGTATTGGCCAAAAGGTTCGACGGTGTATTCCCAAACGCTCCCGAGTAGTGGTAATCGGGCACTGTTTCGGCATCGACTGAAGACGGACACCGGTAGAGCTGGATACTTTTGACGTAGGGATAAATCATGTCCATCCACGTAATCCAGTTGCCCGATGAACCCGCACCGCCGCTGGGGTCGATGGTCACGAAATGGGCACCGGGCATTGAGGTATCGGTTTGCGTGTAGCTGCCACGCGCCGGGCCGCCGGGAATGCGGCCAAACCAGGAGAGCGGATACTTCTCGTCGTAGTCCTGGCTGTATTGCATCACGCCCAACCCCAGTTGCTTGAGGTTGCTCATGCACGAAGCACGCCTGGCATTTTCGCGCGCCCGGGCAAAAACGGGAAACAGAATGGCGGCGAGAATAGCTATTATGGCAATGACGACTAATAATTCTATCAATGTAAAGCCTGAACGGAGCCGTGATACATCGTGTTGCTTGTGCATGAAACCATCTCCCTGTATTTATTCGTCTCTGGCTTCATTATACCCCCTCATTCTTATCATCTAACACTATAATATGGTAAATAAAATACTACATTATGCCAAAGAAATATGTTAACCCGGCCTTGCAACTGGAGTATGACACCTATTTTCAGGATAATGTCGTGCCGCCTCTGGGGGGCCTCACCTCCGCCGGAGTGAGCCGCTCGCTACGCAAAAACAACTGGGCCGATAACCGCAAGTGGCAAATCTACCCCTACTACACTTTCAGCATGATGCTCAAAGGCGGCAAGGGGTATTACCGTGATATCAACGGCCTGCACTGCCAGTTGTCCTATGGGCATTTCTTCCTGGCTTTTCCGCATGTGAAGCATCTTTTCGGGCCGGGCATCGGCGATTCCTGGCACAAGCTGGCCGTCAAATTCCGGGGCGAAACTTTCGACCGCTACTACCAGGAAGGCTACTACCATGAATCGCAGCCGGTTTGGCTACTTGAAGACCCGGCCCCGTGGATTGCCCGCCTGCAAGAGCTTTTGCAACGACCCCACAGCGGTTCGCAGTTGAGCCTTTCGAGCCGTACGGCTCACTTTAGCGGACTGATGTTTGAAATGATGGAAGTGGCGATTCCCGTCATGCAAAGCAACCCCACCAGCGACTGGTTCGACCATGCCTGCGCGCTGCTCACGCACGATTTCAAACAGATCGACTTACACCAGATTGCCGAACAAGTGGGCATGAGCTACTCCACTTTCAGGCTCCATTTCAAGCAGCGAGCGGGCCTCTCGCCGTATCACTACCGCGAAAAAGCCCGCATCGAAAAAGCCTGTGACAACCTGGTTCACAACCCCAACAAACTCTGCCAGGAGATTGCCCATTCCCTGGGCTACGCCCGCGCCGACCACTTCACCAAACAGTTCAAACAACATACCGGCATGCTGCCGAGCCAGTATCGCAAGAAGTTCGGGAATGCTTAATTTATTAAGACAGATAGCCGCAAAAAGGCACAAAAATCACAAAGGCGGTTAAGGGAGTAAGACTTCTTTCTTTTAGATTCCGGGAAAAAGAGCGCTTTAATTGTGTGTAGTCTCTTCAACCGGAATAAGAAGTTTTGTAACCCTGACTTCTCTTTGTGATTTTTGTGCCTTTTCGCGGCTACCCCCTCTACGGCACGGCAACCATCTGCCAGCCGTCGAGCGTGGCATTGGGATTGAGTAGCGTGATTTGAAGATGTGTGGTTCCGGCAGGAATGGCAACCGGACGATTGAACTCATCGCGCGAAACCATCTGAAACTCTTTCCCATCGGTGGAAGTTGCAATCTCGACGCTATTTTTTCCGGAGACGGGAGTGCCCTGGTAAATCAGATAGAGCCGCCCGCCCATGCGTTTGGCGTCGCCTGCAACGTGCTGCATTTCATACAGCAAACGGCTGGCGGCTACTCCACCGGCTGCACTCTCTTTTACATCGGCAGCAGCGGCCTGGGGCGGCACTACCGGCGCACCGGCTTCGGGCTTCACTGTAATGCGATAGCCCATGCCCCAGGCTTCAGGCACTAAAGTGCGCGCGACTCCTTCCAGGCGCCCGGCCGAAAGCTGGATGCCGAAGTCTTCGGTATAGGTCAATGCAGCGTTCGCTTCGCCTTCGAGTTGCAGCAGCTTGCCTTCCCCGGCGCCGATTTGCAGGCTGAGTTGGGTTAATCCGCTTGCGGCATCGGCACTTGCCGTTACAGTCTGACCGGCAACGAGGTCTTGAACTGTAGCGGTTTTGGACAACAGTTGCACGCTGCCGGTGACAGGCGCATCGGTATTGTCGTTCACCACCACCACCACCGATTTATTGGTGGCAGGATCGACGAATGTGGAAGCGCGCAAAGGCGCGGTCGCGAAGGCAACGGGCGGCGCGCTCTGCAAACGCCCCAACAGTTCGCGGTGCGGTCCGAGCGCAGCAAAGGTCTCGCCCATCGCTTCTGCTTGCGGAGTCGAAGAGCCGTCGTTGCGCACGATGCCTGTGCCTTCGTGCAGCGGAGTTACCTCTTTTTTAAGCGGCCAACCATCATAGGGCTTCATCGTCCGATAGCCGGGCATATCCTTGGCGTCTTGCTCGCTACGGCGCGGGTTGGGCGTTGGAAACAGCACATAGAACACCGTGCCCTTGGCTCCGGCGGCAATCGCCTGCCAGACCTGCCATTTGGTTTCGCCCGGGGTAGGCATGCGCCAGTGGTAGTAACTGCCAGGTTCGGCCACCACGTTCATTTTGTCATCGTAATGCCAGTCGCCCCACACGTCGCTGAAAATCTGCGGCATGATCCACGGCGTTTTGCCGGTTTCTTTGGCCATGGCCGCAGTGCGGGTGGTGGCATGAAGATAGTAGGCCCGCGATTGCGCGGGTGTGTTGGGGCCGTTGGGGCTTTGGGGGCCGAAATAAGAATAAGGATCAGGCACCAGAAAAGGAATTTTGGTGCGCTGCGCCAGCGCTTCTGTTTGGCGCAGCATGGTTACGGCCAGGGCCGGACGACCGGGATCGAGTTCAGCCAACTCTTGCCGCACCATTTCGAGATGATCGACTTCGCCACGCTTGGGTTCATCGAGCAGTACATAGCCGGTAATTCCCGCAGAGCCGCCTAACTTCTCTACAGTGCTCTGCGCTGCCCGGCGCGCTGCGTTCTTGGTGCGGATGCCGCGCCAGTCATACATCGCCGTCGCCACCGGCATCACGGCAATGCCATGCTTTTGTGCCATATCTCCTAACTTCACGGCATCGGCGCTACCAATATTCACCACCCAGATGACATCGCAGTGATAGCGCTGTTTGAGTTCGCCCAGCATTTTATCGGTGAACTGCCACAGTTCCATGCCGGCGTTTTTGGCCGGCCAGGCGGTGCGCTCCCAGGGCCAGTAGACGCCGCGCATGAACTCTTTCATGGTTGTCATCGGAGGCACTGGCTTGGAAGGTATTTTGTCCTGGGCTATCGCGGGACTTATCGTTATTGCAATACAAATAATTACTAATACGCGTGCGAGAGTTATCATAAATAATCCTTGAATTTTTGCCTGCCAGGGTATGAGGTTCAAATAAGCGAGTTGTCTTTTCCTGCCAAGAGGCTGCGACCTGGCTCCCCGCTCTCGCGAGGATGACTAACTTCCAGGTTATCGGGATACATCAACGCCCGGTTGCCTCCTGTCTACTATCTACCGTCTACTACTCTACTTCTGCTCCCAGAATCTCCATCGGGGCAGCGTCTGGGCTTTGGAAAGGCTATAAAGATAAAACTCTTGCTTCACCCATTTCACGTGTCCATCGGCAAAAGTAACATTCAAGCCTTCGGAATGCCGGGGAGCGGTGCTGGTGTTGTTATCGACATCGCAGTAGTAGGAGGTGTTTGAAGGGGTGTAGAGCTGCGAATCCATCAGCATAATGAGCTCTGCCGGGCGCGGAATCGTGGAGAGCTTTTGCGGAGCCGGATAACCCGCTGCAGTAGCCGCGCTCCCAAACGAAGAGTTATTCATACAGTAGCGCACTCCCCGAATGAGGTCGGTACTGGTCCGTGAAGCATCGAGTGTCGCCGGGTTATCTGGAGCGCTGGGGCAAAGAAAGACCTGAGAACTTTTGATATAGGGCCAGATCGTCCAGGTCCAGTAATAAGCGCCTGAAGCAGAGCTTCGAGGGTAATACTCATCGTAATCCTGGGTGTATTGCATAATCGCTAAGCCCAGTTGCCGCAGGTTGCTGGCACAACTCGCCCGCCTGGCATTTTCTCTGGCCCGCGCAAAGACGGGAAAAAGTATCGCCGCCAGGATAGCCACAATAGCTATAACAACAAGCAGCTCTATCAAAGTAAATCCAGAATGCTTCCACGCTCTGCAAGGGACAACTTTCTTGTGCATCTAACTCTCCTTATTTCGTATTTTCCGGCTGTTGTAGCATGCTACGGCCTGCGCGCCGCTGCGGTGGAAGCACGCACGACAAGATTTGTCGGCAACTCATAAGCAATCGGTTGGAGCGGCTGGTTTTCCATCAGTTGCAACAATAACCGCATTGCCTGCGCTCCCACTTCCTTCAACGGCACCTTCACACTGGTGAGGTGCGGGGTGCAATATTCGCTGATTTCGGTGCTATCGAAACCAACGATGCTCACATCGTCGGGCACGCGAATTCCCACTTCCTGCAATGCCTGCATCACCCCAATGGCGGTATCGTCGTTTTGCACCAGCAAGGCCGTGCAACCCAGTTCATGCCAGTTATCGGCCAGCCAGCGTTGCATGTTGTTGTAGCCGCCTTCGCGGTAGGGAGGCCGGCCTTCCAGGTTGCGCACCCAGCGGGCATCCGCTTCGATACCGGCATTCTGTAAGGCTTCGCGATAGGCAGTGATGCGGGGCCGCAAGAACGGCGCGTGATACATCGAATCTTGAATCAGGTAACCAATGCGCCGGTGCCCCAGGCTCGCCAGGTGCTGCACCGCTTCGCGCACTCCGCCGGTTTCATCGACCACTACGCTGGAGTAGCCCTTTGCCCGCGTCAGGGCCGAAACGAACGGCATCCCCAACGGCAGGTAGGGAGTGACGATTTGCGTGGTGGGTTCCAGGTTGAGCACCGCATCGATCTTCTCCCATTTGAGATTCGGCTCGTTGGGAATGCGATAAACCAACAGCAACTCCTTCTCGGCCTCGCGGGCAACCTCTTGAATGCCTTCAAACAGGTGCATACCCCACGGATGCACGGTGTAAGAGCTGTGCAAACCGACAATGCCTATGACGCCGTGGGCACGCGAAGCCTGCGGCCGGGCCACGAAAACACCGCGGCCTTTTTCCCGCTTCACCAGGCCATCGCGCTCCAGCAACGAATAAACTCGCTCCACCGTGGTGGGTGTCGCGCCATGCTGGACGCGCATTTCGCTGAAGGAAGGCAGACGATCTTCCGGCTGCAACTGCCCGGTTTGAATCTGCTCGCGCAAACTTTCGGCGATCTGTTTATATTTCGAAGCGACCGGTGAGATAGGCATAGCGCAACTTTAACGTAAATAATACAGCAACCTTAACGTTAAGGTTGCTGTATTATACCCCGTTTATGGAGGTTCTAAACATATTTTTTAGCCAAAAAATACAGTTCGATTCTACAGATCGTAGAACCTTCAAACAAAAAAATGTTTAACCCGCCTTCCTGAGGGGTATAATAGGCACATCAACCTTACCGGAAAGGTTCTCACCTACACCGGAAAAGTTTTCTACCATGGCCTCTACTCTCGAAAATACGAAATATCAACGCATTACCGATATCCTGCGCGAAAAAATCCGGAGCAGAGAACTTCAGCCCGAGGAACGCTTACCTTCGTTTAGTGAGATGCGCTCACAGTATGGGGCAACCACCACTACTACGGAGCGCGTTTACTCCATTTTGGAACAAGAGGGGTTGGTGAAGCGTGAGAAGGGCCGGGGAATTTTTGTGGCGCAATTAGAACAGGCACCGGCCACTGGTGTCATTGGGGTGAGCGGCTTAAGCGAGACTTCCAGCACCATTGCTCATCCCTGGGGCATGCATTTGTTGAGTGGTATTCGCAAAGTGGCCCGGGAAGCCCAGAAAGAGGTTTTGCTTTACCCCCAACTTCACACCGGTGAAGTCAAATGGGAACGAGTCGATGGTATTCTCAACATCGAGGCTGATCCTCCCATTATCCTGCCTTATCTGCCCATAGGAATGCCGTTCGTTTCGGCCCTCATCAAAATGGAAGGGCATGCCAGTGTCGTGGCCGATGAAACCGGCGGTGTGCGGCTGGCAATGGAGCATTTACTGCAGCTTGGGCACCGGCGCATTGCGTATTTAATTATGCATACGACGCCTAACGTCGCCCACCTTCAGCCGCGCGTCACGGCCTACCGGAATGCACTGCACTCCGCTGGTATTGAAATCGACCCGCGCTGGCTGCGCCACCTCGACCCCAACGATTCTCTCTTCTATCAGGAGTATGGCTACCTGAATATGAAACAATGGCTTGAGGAAGACTGGCACGAATTGGGTTGCACCGCGCTTCTGGCACAAAATGACGATGCTGCCATTGGTGCCATGCAAGCTCTCCAGAAAGCCGGATACCGGGTGCCCGAAGATGTGAGCGTAGTTGGCTTCGACGGCACGGAAATCGGGCGTTACTGCATGCCGCATCTCACTTCCGTAGCGCTTCCTCTCGAAGAAATCGGCGCCCTGGCCATGAAACAACTTCTGCTACAAATTCGTGAAGAACCCCAGCCGTTTTCCACTCTTGAACTACCAACTCGTCTTTTGCTGCGCAATTCAACCGCGCCGGCAAAAACGGTTTAAGCCGTTGATTTCGAAAAAATATCATCGTTGTTTAAGGAGAATGCAGATGAAAAGTCAACCAATATCAGGCCGCAAATGCGAGAGGAGTGGATTCACCCTAATTGAGCTCCTTGTTGTCATCGCTATCATATCACTACTGGCGGCTATCTTATTTCCCGTTTTTGCGCGCGCCCGGGAAAACGCCCGCCGCGCCAGTTGCCAGAGTAATTTGAAACAGATTGGCCTGGGTCTGGTGCAATATTCACAAGACTACGACGAGTACTACCCACCTATGCTGGTAGAGAATCCACTTCGCGGCTGGTTTTACATTACTCAGCCTTATATCAAGAGCAATCAAATTTTCAATTGTCCTTCTGCCGCCAACATAATCGCTTATGAAGGTTCCACGTGGACAACGGGCGAAGCTCTCTCTTACGGACTGAATCCACTCAGCGAAAGTGGAGGAATTTGGCCTCCCATCTTGGCCATGACAAAGATATCAAAACCCACACAGACCATTTTTGTCGGAGATTCGGCCAACTTCCGCCTGGTCCCCGAAGGCTATGCGCTGGGAGGCTGGGGAGCCACGACTTCACCCCGCCTGCCCAACTACCGCCACCTCGAAACCGCCAATATGCTATTTTTCGACGGTCATGTGAAGGCAATGAAGAAATCGCAACTTCAGGAAAAAGCCACTACTGAAGACGGCCAGACCCTAACCGGAGACCAGCAGTTCATTCTCTGGAACATTTATTAATCCCAGCTTTTCAACCCTGCCTGTTTTTGCCAATCGGAGCATCACTAATGCTCCGATATTGGTTTTTCACATTTATAGCATTGCGTAACACCATTTAAAAAAGGATTACCAAACATGTCTCAACGCCCTCGCTACTCTGCTACCGTCGCCGCACTAGCCACAGGCACCGCACTGTTGGGCTTTATGCCCATGGCTCAGGCCCAACCGATTACGCTCAATGCCAAAAGTAAAGTCACCATCCTGGTTCCTCAACAGGCAACGGCCCCGGAACGCACCGCTGCCCAGGAACTCGATAACTATCTCACCAAGGCTACCGGTGGCGATTTCACCGTGCAGAGCGAAGGCAGCGCCTCCAAATTCACCTCACCTGCCATTTATGTGGGCAAAACCCAGTTCGCCCAACGAGCCGGTGTTGCGGTGGACAAACTCGGCTACGATGAATGGCGCATCAAGTCGCACAACAAAAACCTGATTCTGGCAGGTAGCGGCACCCGCGGCACGCTCTATGCCACCTACCGTTTCCTGGAAGATAATGTCGGCGTGCGCTGGTGGAACCCCTGGGAAGAAACCATGCCCGGCCCTAAAGCACTCACGCTCCCGGTGCTGGACAAACGCGGCAAACCATCTTTCAGCTATCGCGATACCTACATGCTTTATGGCAACGACGAAGGCCGCTTTGCCATTCGCAGCCGCCTCAATCGCGATGGCGATGCCCCGGTAGGCGCACAGTTTGGTGGCAGCCGCAATTACGGCCCACCCTATCACGTCCACACCTTCTTTAAAATTCTCTCGCCCAACGTCTATTATCAGGATCATCCCGATTGGTTTATCGTCCCCAGCGGCGGCATTCCCTCCTCCGGCAACAGCCAGCTCGCGATGTCGAACCCGGCCATGCGCCAGGAGTTTTTGAAGCTGCTGCGCGAGATCATCCGCACCTCGCACAAAGATGCGAAGGAAAAAGGCTTGCCCGCCCCCGACGTCTTTAGCGTATCGCAAGAAGACAACATGGTGAAATTTGCCACTCCGGCTGACAAAGAGCTGTTGGAGAAAAACGATGGAGCCGAAAGCGCCATCCTGCTCGAATTCATCAACTATCTGGCCGATGGCATTAAAGATGAGTTCCCAGACGTTTATATCGATACCCTGGCCTATTTCAGCGGCGAGAAAGTGCCCAAGACCGTTCGTCCGCGCGATAACGTCATTATCCGCCTCACCGACACCACCAGCAACCAGATTCTGCCCATCACCCATCCACGCAACAAGGTGTTTCACGATAACGTGGTCAACTGGGGCAAAATCACCAAAAACCTGCGCGTATGGGATTATGCCGTGACCTACACCTATCCCGGCTTGCCGATGCCCACGGCCAATACCTACGCTCCCGACTATCGTTTTATGAGAGCCAATAACGTAGTCGGCGTGTTCACCGAGCATGAATATCCCATCACCGCAGATATGCGCGACTTCAAGGTGTGGGTGCAATGCAAGCTACTGGAAGACCCCAACCGCGACTATGAAGCGCTCAAGAAGGAATTTACCGATGGTTTCTACGGCCCCGCCGGGGTGCATGTCCGCCGCTACATCACAGCCCTGGAAAACGAAGCCAAACGCGTGGGCGAAGCCGATAAATATGAAGATATCTCGTGGTTCGTTCCCGCCGGACTCTACAACTACCTCTCGATCGACTTCATCATCAAGTCCAACGACATATTAGACCAGGCCGAAAAAGCAGCCGGTGAGAATGCTATCTTGCAGCGCCGCGTGCGCCATGCCCGTATGCCGTTGGATCGTTTCACGGCGCTGATGTACCCCCGACTGACCAAAATCTGGGTGCGTAAAGGGCACACCGCCGAGTCGATGCCGGTTAAGCAATCGGTTGTCACGGCCCGCTATTTAAAGTCGTGGAAAGAGCAAGCCGACCTGCGCCTTCTCGCAGCCCACCGCGCCGGTGAATACGCAATTGCCGAACAGGAAGTTATTAAATTAACCCAGGGGTCGTTCTACCACGATAAAATTCCGGCCAAATTCCGCGATGTCCCGAAAGAAAACGTCACCGTCTATGGGCCGCGCGATACCCGTAACTATGCCGGACAGGCCAAGCTTATCGCCGATACCACCACGGAACTCGGCGAAGCGACACGCTTCGAAATTCCCGATGATGAGTTGGAACGCTATAAACTGCCCATGCCGTGGGGCGTTTACGATGTGACTGGCAAAAAAGAGTTAGCGCTCAACCACATCAAACCCGAAGACGTGACCGGCCCCGGCTATCACTGGTATCGCCTCAATGATGTCGCGCTGTCTAACTATTCTTATCTCTATTTCTTCTGGTCGTGGATCATTCAGACCGATTTGAATCTGGATTACGACGAAGAAAAGCCCCAGCAGCAATTTGAGATATGGGCGAATGTAAAGTTTGAAGGCCCTGCTTTCCCACATGGCAAAGCCACCGATAAGAACGCTATTTCAGTGGAACGTATGGTGCTGGTGAAGAAGTAATACAACTCTATCCGTCAGCCCAAACTGCCACTCCCGCATAAGCCGGAGTGGCAGTTTGCATTTGATTTTCAAAAAAATGTTTAACCCGATTCAATTCCGGGTATAATAAGCGCAGTAACCTTTGCGCAAAGGTTACTATCTACTACGCAAAAGACACCGGTATGGCCTCCACACTCGAAAAAGCAAAATATCAACGCATCGCCCAAGATCTTCGGGAACAGATTCGGAGTGGTGTCTTACAGCCCGGGGACCGGCTGCCTTCGTTTAGTGAAATGCATGCGCAACACGGCGCGACGACGACAACGGTGGAGCGCTCCTATACGATTTTGCAGCAGGAGGGATTAGTCAAACGAGAAAAGGGCCGGGGGATTTTTGTTGCGGAGCCGGGGCGCCCGCTGATGAGCGATATGATAGGGGTGACAGGCATCGAGGCACCCGCAAGCTATCCCACCCACCCCTGGGCCATGCAACTGTTAGCCGGTATTCGCAAAGTAGCCGCACAAGCCGAGAAGGAGATTATCCTTTATCCCCGCCCTGCCTATGCCACGATCAAACGCGAAAAAGTCGACGGCATTCTCAACCTGGAACCGTATCATCACCATCTGTCGCACCTACCGGCCGACATGCCGCTGGTTTCCGCGCTAAGCCGCTTTGAAGGACGTGCCAGCGTGGTCGGCGATGAAGCGGGAGGCGTCCGCCATGCCGTCGAACATCTGTTGGAGTTGGGCCACCGGCGCATCGGCTACCTGGCCCAGAACTGGATGGTTCACGCCCCTTCCCTGCGCCCCCGTATCACGGCCTACCGCGAAGCGTTGCTGATGGCGGGGATCGATGCCGATGAACGCTGGCTGCGTGTCATGGAAGACCAGCCGCCCTACCGGGAATGCGGCTACGACAATATGAAGCGGTGGCTGGCCGATGACTGGGACGAGATGGGCTGCACCGCGCTCCTGGCACAAAACGACGATATCGCCATCGGCGCCATGCAAGCGTTGCTGGAAGCGGGCCTGCGCATACCCGGGGATGTCAGCATCATTGGTTTCGACGGCACAGATCTCGGTAAATACTGCCTGCCGCACCTCACCAGCGTCGCCCTTCCCCTGGAGGAAATCGGCGCCCAGGCCATGCAGCTACTGCTCCAGTCAATCAACGGAGAACCGGTGCCGTTTTCCACTCTCGAGCTACCCACCCGCCTGGTGCTCCGCGATTCAACGGCAAAACCCCGAGCAACTTGAACATCTCTCAGCACATTCCGGTTGCTTAAAAAATAAATCTAATCATAAAAGGAGAAAATCATGTCCCGTTTTCATCTGGCCCAAAAGCCCCAAAAAGGTTTCACCCTCATAGAACTGCTTGTTGTCATAGCCATCATATCTATCCTGGCTGCCATCCTGTTTCCGGTCTTCGCGCGGGCCAGGGAGAACGGGCGCCGTGCTTCTTGCCAGAGCAACCTGAAACAGATTACATTAGGCATGTTCCAATACACACAGGACTACGACGAGAAATTTCCCCTCATGTATGCGAGTGGAAGTGCAGTAACAGTTCCCACCACTTCTACGGTTAGCTCTTCGATGCCTTTCGGATGGGCGGATACCATTCAACCCTATCTCAAGAGCACCCAAATTTTCCAGTGCCCCAGTGAACGCTACGGGCGAGCAGGAGCAAGCGCCAGCGGAATGACACCCGATCCTACCTTAAGCCCCTCCAGCACTACTGGTGGCCCTGGCTACACTGACTATGGTTATAATCGCTTGTTTGCCAACGGAGCTGCGCTCGCAGTGCTGAGCGAACCGACAAAGACCGTACTACTCTACGATAGCGTCAGTTGGACAGCCCGGAGCGTAACGACGGGCGGCCCCAATTATGTTTTTGATACAGGCAGCCCCGTTGTAGCTGCTATCACATGCACGGCGGATACAACACCTCAACTTGCCGTTTTGCCTACAGTCGGCGGCGACTCCGGCGCCATCCGCCACCTCGACGGTGCCAATTTGGCCTTCGCGGACGGCCATGTGAAATGGTTCAAGCGTAATGGGGGCGATACGCTGGCCAATGTGTATCGTGGAGGAACCAGTCTTGCGCAGGCCAACGGCTCCCCCACTTTCAACTTGCAATAACTGCGGCAAAACCGCCGGCACGCGATGCCTTTGTCAACGCCCATACGCCGGGCATGACCTCGTTCAATTATCTGACTTTCACCTCTATTATTCCCAGCGATTGAAATCGCGGCAGGAGGGCGCATAGCGCCAAGTGTTCCCTTGCGTGGACACTTAGCCGCAGGCTCTCCTGCCGCAAATTTATTCGCCGCCCCCATGAAACATCCCCTCCTCCTCACGCTTTGCGCTGTGCTGTCTTCAACCCACATCGCCTGCGCCGCGCCCCCGGCATGGGATAACGGCAGCAAAACAGCCATCGTCCTGCCGCAAAAAGCGACCCTGCCCGAACAGACCGCCGCCCGCGAACTGGACGACTACCTCACCCAGGCCACCGGTGGCGATTTCACGGTGCAAACCGAAGACACCGCCGTTACCCCGGCTTCACCGGCGATTTACATTGGTGCGACCACGTTCGCCGCGCGCGCCGGTATCGCTGCGGGCACACTGGCCCCGGAAGAATGGCGCGTCAAAACGCAAGAAGGCAACCTGGTTCTGGTAGGCGGCGGCACCCGTGGCACGCTCTACGCCACCTATCGTTTTCTGGAAGACCACGTCGGCGTACGCTGGTGGAACCCGTGGGAGGAAACCGTGCCCCCGCGCAAAGCGTTTATCCTGCCCACGCTCGACCTGCACGGTAAACCGGCTTTCGATTATCGCGACATCTACATGCTGTATGGCAACGACAGCGGCCGTTTTGCCATGCGCAACCGCCTCAACCGCGATGGCGACGCCAAATTCGCAGCCGAATACGGCGGCAGCCGCGATTACGGCCCGCCCTACCACGTGCACACTTTCTATAAAATCCTGCCGCCCGCCAAGTATTACGAACAGCATCCCGACTGGTTTATCGTGCCCAATGGAGGCACGCCCGACTCCAGTAACAGCCAGTTGGCAATGTCGAACCCGGCCATGCGCCAGGAGTTTTTGAAGCTATTACGCGAGATCATCCGCAAGTCGCACCAGGACGCCCGGGAAAAAGGCTTGCCGGAGCCGGATGTCTTTAGCGTCTCGCAGGAAGATAACATGACCACCTTCGCCACTCCGGCCGATGCCGGGCTGCTGGCAAAGAACGGTGGGGCCGAAAGCGCCATTTTGCTCGATTTCATCAACTTCCTGGCCGATAGCATTAAAGACGAGTTTCCCAACGTCTCCATCGATACCCTGGCCTATTTCAATGGCGAAAAAGTGCCCACCGCCATTCGCCCCCGCGACAACGTTATCATCCGCCTCACCGACACTACCAGCAACCTGATTTTGCCCGTCACCCATCCCCGCAACAAAGTGTTTCACGATAACGTGGTGGCCTGGGGCAAGATCACCAAGAACCTACGCGTGTGGGATTATGCCGTGACATACGGATACCCGGGGCTGCCGATGCCCACGGCCCACACCTATGCCCCCGACTACCGGTTTTTCAAGGCCAACAGCGTCGTTGGCGTTTTCACCGAGCATGAATTTCCCATCCTGGCGGATATGCGCGACTTCAAGGTGTGGGTGCAGTGCAAGCTGTTGGAAGACCCCAACCGCGATTACGAAGCCTTAAAGAAAGAGTTCACCGACGGTTTCTACGGCCCGGCCGGTGTGCATGTGCGCAACTACATCACCGCGCTGGAAGCCGAAGCCAAACGCATCGGGGAAGCCGATAAATATGAAGACATCTCCTGGTATGTTCAGGCCGGGCTTTACAACTACCTGCCGATGGATTTTCTGATGCGCGCCAACACCATGTTCGACGAAGCAGAGCGCGCCGCCGGTGGCGATGCCGTCTTGCAGCGCCGCGTGCGCCACGCGCGGATGCCGCTCGACCGCTTCATCGTCCTGTTCCACGCCCCGTTGCAAAGGCGCTGGATTCGCGACGGCCACACCGCCGATTCCATGCCGTTCGATCAAAGCGTTATTACCGCGCGTTATCTCAAAGCATGGGACGAACAAATCGACATGCGCCTGCCGGAAGCCAAGCGTGAAGCGGAGCGCGCCACCGCCCGGAAGGAAGTGGCGAAACTAACGCAAGGCTCGATTTACCAGGGGCAAGTCCCGGCCAAATTCCGCGACCTGCCCGACGACAAAGTGACCGTTTACGGCCCGCGCGACACGCGAAACTTCCGCGGCAAGGCCCAGGTCGTTGCCGATGCAACGACGGAATTGGGACACGCCAACCGCTATGAAATCCCCGACGACGAACTGGAAAAATATAAGCTACCGATGGCCTGGGGCGTTTACGACGCGGGCGCCAAGAAGCAGACCGTCCTTAATTCAATCAAGCCGGGGCAGGTGCCCGGCCCCGGCTATCACTGGTATCGCCTCAACGACACCACGCTGCCCCGCTACTCCTACCTCTTCTTCTTCTGGTCGTGGATTATCCAGCTCGATTTGAACCTGAGCCACGACCAGGACAACCCGCAACAACAGTTCGAGATATGGGCCAACATAAAGTTTGAAGGACCGGCCTTCCCTTACGGTCAACCCACCGAGAAAAACGCCATCTCGGTGGAGCGTGTGGTGCTGGTGAAGAAGTAATCTTGTTTTCAGCGACAAGCAGAGACGCCATTTCCATTTACGCGGAAATGGCGTCTCGTTTTTTGGAGATTATCTTCATAATGGATTCAGAGTAGAATACATCGCTTAAAATTACGTTATAATTTAAGAGTAGGTGCCTATTATTGCATAATAATCGCTCCAAGGATGATCGACACGAAGAAAACTGGAACCCCTAAATATATCGCTTTAGCCGAAGAACTTCGGTCACAAATTGAAAAAGGCACCTTACAGCCGGGCGACCGCTTGCCCACTTTTGCTGAAATGTGCGCCCGGCACGATGTGACGCCTACCACTGTCACCAATGTGTATGCTCTGCTCAAACAGGAAGGTTTAATCATCTGCGAGCGCGGGCGTGGTTCGTTCGTGGCGGAACCTCCCCCAAAGACCGAAACCGGCCTGATCGGTGTGACGAATATGGCCTCTGCCATCCACCCTTACTCGGTGGAACTCATGCGAGGTTTCCAGGAGACCGCATCGACCTACGGACGCGAGCTACTGCTGATCGACGAAACGCTCCCCCGCGACTGGGAGCGGATGGACGGCGTGATCGCTCACGGCTCGGATGCCAACGAAATTCTTTGCCGCTTGCCCAAAGGCATGCCCGCAGTCGCGGTGATGACCTCGACACCCAACGCCGTCTGCGTGACCGCCGACGACTACGCCGGTATCAGTGAATTGATGGAGCATCTGCTTTCGCTGGGGCATCGACGCATCGCGGCGCTCTTCGATCCGCTCTCGCCGCGCCGCCTTTCGGGCTACCGCGCCGTGCTGCATGAAGCAGGACTCGCACCCGATTCGCGCTGGGCACGATTTATTCACCTCAATCTCGACCAGAAGCAATACTATTCGCAACTCGGTTATGAAGCGATGCAGCAATGGCTGCAGGAAGACTGGGACGAACTCGGCTGCACCGCCATCGTAACCCAGAACGACGACACCGCCAACGGCGTGATTGCCGCCCTGCTGGAATCGGGAAAGCGTGTGCCGGAAAACGTGAGCGTGACCGGTTTCGACGGTGCCTCTTCGGCGACCTACGCACGCCCGACGCTCACCACCGTGCGGGTGCCGCTGCAGGAAATCGGTTCCAGTACCGTTGAACTGCTGCAAAAACAAATCGACGGGGAAACGGTGCGTCCCTCAACACTGACATTGCCCGTTACCCTTGTCACCGGCGACTCAACCGCTCCCGTGCCCTCCCTCATCCCATAAATTCCTATGAACGCTTCTGAACTCATCTGCCACCCCCTGCCCGCTTTCGATATCAACGACTGGAACGCCATCGAGGCCGCATTCGCCGATGCCGATAGTTGCGCGTTTCAACAAGCCTGGCTCGAAGCCCCGGAAGCCGATTTTCAACCGGCCACGGTGCGAGTGGGCTGGCAAGGCAACCTGCTCTGGGTTTACGCCGTCCTGGGCGATGTGGATATCTACAACGATGCCACCCACCTCAACGACGCCACCTACGCCAAGGGCGATATTTTTGAGATCTTTGTGCGTCCCGAGGGGCAGGACGATTACTACGAGTTCCACACCACGCCCGAAAACCACAACCTGCAACTGCACTGGCCCGATAATAAGGCGGTATGGGGCTGTGAAGACACCCAGGAAAGCCTGGCACCCTACTTCACCGATAAGCCGCTGATTCGCAGCAATACACAAGTGCAGCGCGAAAATAACCTCTGGCGCGTCATCGCCTCGGTCCCTGCCGATATTGCTCGCTCGGGCACCATCGAAGCCGGAGACGTGTGGAACTTCTCCTTCAGCCGCTACGACTGCACGCGCGGGCGGGAATTGCCGGTATGGTCGGCCAGTTCACCCCATGCCGAACCTCGTTTCCATCGCCAGCAGGAATGGGGCAAGCTGATTTTTAGCCGTTAAGAAAATGTTTTCAGCGTCAAAGCGTCGCGCGCGTTGCGTACGCTGTACTGTACTCTCTTCTTCTCTTCTCTGCACAAGGATGTCACACGGACGGTAGTGTGGACGTAACCTGGACGTCACGCGGACGCCTATCCGCTGCTAAACGGCAAAACTGCCTTATTTTCGTCAAATTAACGGCGTAAAGGCGTTTTTTTGCATCCGGGGGATGTCCGGTGCACTTTGCGCGGGTTGCCACGGATGTCCGGGGATGTCCGCCGGACGTCCGCAGAACGATGTGAAGTGGCGGCCAAGTGTCCATAACGTGATAGCTCTATTAACAGGATGCACTGTTTGGAACGCACCGGGCACCCACAAGGGGCGCCCCTACGAGTGCCATCAACGCCCGGTTACCTCTTCCGTATTCCGTATTCCGTCTACTGTCTACCGCCGTTTCTCTCCCGCATAATCACAATCCGGTCCACGTAAATCGCTTTCACCCGGGGGTTATTGATCGGCGCGACCCAGAGATACATTCCGCCATCCAGGTTCGCGGTTCCCAAAGTCAAAGCATGGTATTTTCCATCTCCCTGCAAGGGGAACTTGACTTCATTCACGCGCTTGCGGTTGGTGACGTCGTAAATTCCACCTTGAATGCCAATGCCTTCGGCTGTGGCGCCTTCGTTCATTTCAACGCGCGCCACGGCTACCACTTTCCACGGCGATCCTTTGAGCAAATCGCTGCCGACATTGGTTCCCAGCCACAATTTGATCGCCCAGCCATTGGTCGCCCCATCGACACGAGCCACTTGTCGGTCGGAAGCCTGGCTGTCTTCGACAATTTTTCCATAGCGGCTGGAAAGGTCGAATTCGCCTTGTTGGAAATCAAAAACCTCACCGTAGGCAGCATTTTTGACAAAAGCGGGCAACGGGGCATCCACGGTGTTCGAGGCATTTTCCAGGTTGGTCAAGAATTGTATAGCGCTGGTTTCGCCAAAACGGCTCACTCCCCGCTCGGTGATTTTTTGCTTCCATTGTTGAAACATTTCTGCCGGATTAGACGGCCCCAGATAATCTTTTTTATAATGCGCGGCTTGCGCCTTTAGCGTGCGCCAACGCAGCAACCACACTAAGTCGATTGATATTCTTTCGGTTTCAATGCGCTTGAGCAGGACGGGGTCATTTTTCACTGCCTTTTCGGCTGCGTCAAATAACCGGGTCGCCTCGTTCATCACTTCAAGATTTAAGAAAGTAAAATCACCGGTAAACGTAGATAACACTTTATCCCGTGGATACGCATCGTTCACCAACTGCAAATAGCGCTCGAAGTAGGGAGCCGCTGCGCCAAAGTAACCCGTTAAAAATTCTTGCTGCAACTGTTTTTGGTCCAGGTGAGGGTTCCACAACAATTTACTGATGAGATAATTGCGCAGCGGAACGAAGTCGCCCACGTCGTTCGTGTGGGAATTGCCCTGCTGGTACACTCCCGTCACTTTGTGCCCGGCAAAAAAGCGCAGGTCATCGCCAATAGTCGATATGTTCGGATGCGGAAGCAGGAAGTAGGAAAAATTCGTCACATAATTCCAGATGAACAGTTGAGGGGAAATTTGTTCCCACTTCAAGACATTATCGCGCACGGCGGCATTCTTATCGCTGTTGAGAGGATGCCCATAATCGGAATTGATGGGGGCCAGGCGAATAAGAACGTTTTTCGCCGGCTTGATGGTTTTGGGAGGCTGCTCGCTGTAATGATAGGCCAAGGTTTCCACCAGAAAATCGGGATACTTCTCGTGGATTTTTGCTGCCACTTTATTGACGAAATCAATCAGCGGAGCCGAAGGCGAGCCTTCCTTGCGGATTAATTCTTCCGTGTATTCATCGCGGCAAAAACCGTCGTAATTGTCGTTTTGCGAAATGGAAATATAGCCGGCGCCGGGATTTTTCTCGATCCATTGCAGCGCATTTTTCGTGAGTTCTTCGAGCACACCCGGATTGCCCAGGCATAAATCGGTCTTTTGCGCCGGGGGAACGGGCGAACCTTTAGCCGCGGGTTTATAGCCATTTGACGGGTCACTATACCACTCGGGATGATTGGCAAAATACTTTTTCAGCGGCAGCAGTTGGCTGAAAGTGTGTACCCAACCCAGAATCTCATAATGCCCGCCCCAGGCCTCGCTTTGCGGCTGGCGATTGCCATTTAAGCGCATTATAGTAGCAAACTCTTCGTCCTTATAGGATACGGCTGAATTGAACTGGCGGTAGGCGAACGGCGGTGTGTAAACCACATTTTGTGGCTCTAACTGCAACGTCTGTTTCGTTGGAATCTGATATGCACCCGGCCACCAGAACCGGCAACCCGCCTCTTCCAGGAACTGGAAAACCGCGTACAGCGAACCGCGCGGCCGTGCTCCGGCAAGAACCAGGTTTTTGCCGATGGATTGAATGACGATACTGTCTTTGCCCAGGTTATTCCAATCGACGCCAGGAACCAGTGCCCTTGCACGCGTGCCGTTGCCAACGAGAATTTGCGGTGAATCGGCGCTCGCCTCATTTTCGTTTTTAATGGGCAACTGCGCACCGGTCATTTGCCCGAAGTATTTTTGCAATTGAACGGCCGCATTTTGTTCCGCCGCTATCGCATCGTTAGCGATGACGATGGAATATTCACTCTTTCCGTTTTGAGCTAATTGCAGAGGTTGCGCGTTCACCGAGAACGCATACAATGCCATGAATAAGGCACATAAAGAAATTAAAACACTTTTTTGAGACATAATAATTGGAGCCTTAGGTTATGGCCGGAGCAAGGGCTGGAGGCTGGTTAAGGGTTTGAATAAACGGTTTGGAATCATTCTAAACAAGAAGCTGTGTTCTGGATCCCCCGCCTTCGCGAGGATGACGGACTGAGAGGCTAACGGTTTGACATTAAAGCCCGGTTACCTCTCATTCTGCCTTCTGACTTAATATTCTGCCTACCGCCATTCCCCAGCACCTCTCTATTAATCCCGATCCCACATACTATTCGCCGTGTTATAAGCTGCCACTACGGGGCGCGATTTCAACCATTTGACATGCCCATCGACAAAGGTGAAATTGCAGCCTTCCAAATGAATATCGCTGGGCAGGCGGTCGGTCGTTGCAGGATCCAGCACATAATTATTAGTCGCGTTCAATCCCGTATCTCCCAGCATAATCGTCTCCGCAGGGCGATTGAAGGCCGCTAACGATACGCCCATTCTCTCATAGGCCGCACCACCGGGAACGAGTTCAGTCAAACCGCGATAATTGTAGCCATAGGAAATGTTACTCGCCGTCGGTTCGGCGCCGGAATTCTTGTTGGAGCTGGGGCAAAAGAAGATCTGGAAATTCTTGACATAGGGCTGGACGACGTAGACCCACTGGTTTGTTAGCCCGCTGCCTGAAATCCAATGTGCGGGCACCCGCTCGTCATAATCCTGGGCATACTGAAAAATAGCTAATGCCAGGTTCTTTTGATTGCTCGAACAACTTGCTCTCCTGGCATTTTCCCGGGCACGGGCAAAGACCGGAAAAAGAATGGACGCAAGAATTGATATTATGGCAATGACGACTAATAGTTCTATCAAAGTGAATGCTTTTCGTTTGTTTGCCGGCATCAAGCTCAACTCCTTCTGGTTAATACTTTAACTATACCCTAACAGTCGCTCTTTCAAACCAATAAATCAGATCAATCACCCCTAAATCGAATCTATCTGCTTTTCTTCAAACGTTCCTGTTCACGGTATTGGTTGGGCGTCAGGTTTAAATTCTGGCGAAAAAGGAGAATGCAATGGTTGGAAGAAATGCCGATGTGATGACTGATTTGCTGCACGGATAAATCGCTTTCTCTGAGCAGGACTTTGGCAGCGTCCAGACGCAATTGCTTAAGGTATTCGTTGAACGTCATACCAACGACTTTCTGGAATTGACGTGTAAAATGGGCGCGCGACATATAAACGTAAGCTGAAATCCGGTCGATGGTCAGTTTTTCATGCAGATGGTTTTTCATGTATTCTACAGCCCGCACAATGGGAAGATCCCTCTCCGCCGCTTCGGTGGGTCCGCTGCCCCAAAAGGTGTAATCCTGCGACAACGATTTAAATATGCGCTCTTGCTGCACGTTGCGCAGCAACAAAGCCAGGCAAGCCATGATCAAGCTGTTGGCCACTGTTTTATAATGCGGTGGCTGCAAGAGCATTTCTTCGGTTAATTCCTGTAGATACAGGCGGCCTTTCGGGCTGAGTACATGGCTGGCATCACTCAACACGTGGCGCGGCCCATAGGTTTTATGGTTGAGCCAGCACACTACTCCGCCCTGCCATTCGCGCAAGGACAGCATTTTGACATGCGTGTTGTTTTGCCCTTCTTCAATACACAAATGCGAACCGTCGGGGTAGGGCGTTCCAGGTGGAATTAAAAAGGCGTGGCTTTGCCTGCAATGCAAAACATAGTCGCCAAAGGGAATCGCCACATTGCCTTCGACTACGAAACCCAGCACTGCGGTCGTGGTAGTGTGCAAACCGTCTTCGGGCCAGTTGGCTGTGATGAGGGTGCTTTTCTTTTTGACCGCAACCCTCGCTCCGCAATACGGCCGGGGCGAAAGATACACATTCGGGGGCAATTCATCTTTGCGCTGTTGCATCTCCTTTAATGTCGGTAGAGCAACGATGAGATGATCGATTCCGTATTGCTGCACCCACGGCACGACTTGATGCTGCAAAACGCGCAGTAACGATGAAGTATGTTTCGCCTCTTTCATGAGCCAAGTGAAGTATACAATCTCAGGAATGCACTCCAGGTGATACAAATAAAGAGGAAAACGTCCTGCGCGGATCGTCCTCGGTTTCCTTGTCCTACAGCAAACAGCTATCGTCTGCGTTCTGCTCCAGAAAAAATTTCCAAAAAAATGTTTAAACCCCGCAATAAATGGGTACAATACCCTCACTGTAGGCCAACAGTTCTAAAAGTGTCGGCCAATACTTCACGATTATGGCTTCTTCACCGCCGGTAAAAACTCCACGCTATATCGAGCTTGCCAATACCTTCCGCTTGCAGATCGAGCAAGGCATTTTACGGCCAGGCGACCGCCTGCCTTCGTTCGTGCAGATTCGCGAGCAATACGGCGTGACAGCGGCCACGGTCGAGCGCATTTACAAACACCTGGAAAAAGATAACCTGGTAATACGTGAGCAGGGACGCGGCACTTTCGTTAAAGAGCCAGAGACTTTGCCGCGCACCGGGGTTATTGGTATCTACGGCGTCACCACGGCCCAGCATCCCTACTTCGTGCCACTCATCGACGGCTGGCAAAGTGCGGCGGCTAAAGCCGGGATGGAACTGCTGCTGCTCCATAATGACACGCCGCTTGAGCCGGGTAAAGTGGATGGGGTTTTGAGCTGCGATACCGGCTTTTTCAAACAGCATAAATTCGATCTCATTCCGGCGGGTATGCCCTGCGTCACCGCCACCATCAACGCTCCCAACTATGTGAGTGTCATCGGCGACGAATACCAGGCGGCTTATGACCTCACGCAGTATTTGCTGCAATTGGGGCATCGCCGCATCGCCTACATGTATGACCCCTATCTGGCACCGCGCCTGCTGGGTTATCGCAATGCCATGCGCGATGCGGGCATCGAAGTACAGGAAAGTTGGCTGCGCACCGTAGCCTACGACCTGACACCGGAATGCACCTACAGCTCGGCCAGCCACATGAGAATGCAGCAGTGGCTCACCCAGGATTGGGAACAACTGGGCTGCACGGCATTGATGGCCCATAACGACGATACCGCGATGGGTGTCATCCTCGCCTTGAACGAAGCCGGTTACAGTGTTCCAGGCCAGGTAAGCGTGACCGGGTTCGACGGCACCGCACCCGGCCGATATTTTTCACCATCGCTCACCGGCGCGGCCATGCCATTGCGCGATATCGGCCTCGCGGCGATGGAACTTCTCTTACGCATGATGGAAGGCGAAGTCATGCCGCCTTCCACTGTTGTCTTACCGTTGCAACTGATTGAAGGTGCATCGACGGCACCGCCTTCCCACATTGCGTCGAGCTAAATTCTATTCCGGGAGTAAGAAATGCAACCCACTGAATTTCCGCTGGAAACGCCGCACGAACAGACTCACAGTAGCGAAGCAATAATCGCAACCTCTTTTCGAAAAAACCAAGCTTTCACCCTCATCGAACTCCTCGTTGTGATTGCTATCATATCTCTCCTCGCCTCTATCCTGTTTCCAGTTTTTGCCAGGGCCAGGGAAAACGCCCGCCGTGCTTCTTGTTTGAGTAATGCCAAACAATGGGGGTTGGCTCAAATGCAATACACCCAGGATTACGACGAGACCTTCTCCGGCGCTCGCAAAATTGTGAATGGCTCGGCTGTGATCTGGGTGGAAATGGTAGAACCATATAGCAAAAGTAGACAGATGGAATTATGCCCCAACGGCACGTATAACAATTCAGGGCGCGAGTATCCTTCTTACGGCCTGAACTATAACCTGGGCATCGATACCACCGTCGTCAAGCTGGCTGCGGTGCAAACCCCTGCCGAAACGGTGATGTTTGGCGATACCTGGGCCGGCCTGCCAAGCCCCAATGGAAACCTCGGCTATTACTTCGCCTATCCACCCAGCATTATCTCCTATGCCTGTGCATGCTCGAACTGGTACACCATGACCCAACCCTCGAACTCCGCATGGGCCGGGCGGATAACACAACGGCATTTCGATGGAGCCAACATCGTCTATGCTGATGGTCACGCCAAATGGTCGAAATTACCCGGCCCTCTCACCCAAAACGATACCCAGTGGGATTTGAATTAAACAGCACTGCCTTTTCCTTTATTTAGTTGAGCAGGTAATACAAATTTAAGAGGCTCCCCCCTCACCCCCGGCCCCTCTCCCAGAACAGGAGAGGGGAGCACGAACCGCCACGCTTCACTCTGTGTGGTGTGCCGAAGTAGATGCAGCGTGCCCCCTCGCCCCTTTGGGGAGAGGGCTGGGGTGAGGGGAAAAGGCATTTTAATTTCGTTTCACCTCATCCATACAACCTATGAAACCTTTTCCCGTTATCACCCTGGCCGGCCTGTGCATTGCAGCATCGCTTCCGGCCCAGGCTCAACCGACCAACCTCGCGCTGGGCAAACCTGCCACCTTCAACACACCACCCAACTACTGGGGTTCAACCGACCCCGACGACGCCAAACAGATCACCGACGGCAAATACAGCAGCATCGGTGAACTGCAACAGGTTGAAAATACCCGCGCCATCTGGGTGCAAAAAGGCACCGTGGGCTGGTTTAGCACCATGCCGGTGGTCATCACTATCGACCTGGGAAAGGTCCAGCCTATTTCGGGGCTTTCTTTCAGCACCGCTGCCGGTATCAGCGATGTGAAATGGCCACGGGCAATCGTGATGGCTGTCAGCGACGACAACAAAACCTGGTATGATGCCGGGGCACTCACCCAATTGGCCCGCAAAAATGGTTTGCCTCCTTCCGAAGGCTATGCCAACTATCGCTACATCACCCACGACCTGCAAACCAAAGGACGCTATGTCGCCGTCGGTGTCGCTCAATTGCCATACGCGTTCGTCGATGAAATTGAAGTTTATAAAGGCGACGACGCCTGGCTGCAAAAGACTCCAACCGGGCACCGTTTGGACGGGTTGGATTACTGGGTGCAGCAAACCATTTCAACGGCGTTGGCCCACCAGCGCATCCAGCTCGATGCCGAGGAGGTGCGCAAACGGTTGAAAGCCTCCACACTTCCTGCACCGCAGAAAACGACTCTGGAAGCAGAGCTCAACCGCAGCCTCGCAGCCGCTTTGAACACTGAGTTCCGCTCACCGGATTTTAAAGCTATCTTGCCGCTCACCAACGATCATCGCGCCATTCTGGCTCACCACGGCCAACTGCTGGCCAGCGAAAAGTTCGCCCCTGTCACGGTGTGGAAACAGCACCGCTACCAGTGGCTGCCTCTCTTGGCCAAACCCGAAACCAAAACCGCGCCGCAACTCAATATTACGATGCTGGGCAACCAGCACCGCTCCGATGCACTGTTGCTCACCAACGCCACCACGCAGCCCCAAACCGCAACCCTGCAACTGAAGAACGCGCCCCGTGGCGCACAAAGCGGCTGGCTTTCGGTGGAAGCCGTGGAGTGGACCGACACCGCGCAAAATATTCCCGCCGCCGGTGCCCTGCTGCCTATTACTCCGGTTAACGGCAGCTACCGGGTTGAAATTCCCGCCGGCATGACACGCAAAGTGTGGTTGACCGTCGATTCTTCCAAAGTGGGAGCGGGCAGCTCTGTCAGCCAGTTCGAAGTGAATGCCGGAGGCCGCAAAACTACGGTGCCCTTTGCGCTACGCGTGGCGGCCACGGCAATGAAGAAACCCCGTCTTTCGCTGAGCATGTGGGACTACACCAACATGCCCAAGAGTATGGGACTCACTCCCGAGAACCGCGATGCCGCCATGAAGCTGCTGCGTTCGCACTACGTCGATTCGCCCTGGGCCACCGGCTCTGCCTTGCCCCGCCCCGTGGCCGATGCCTTCGATGCGCAAAACAACCTGCGCGTTGGCCCCGACTTTACCAATTTCGATCAATGGATCGCCCAGTGGCCCGATGCCCGGCGCTACTTTGTGTTCTGTGCCGTCAATGACACTTTTGCCGGAGCCAAGATGGGCACTCCGGAATTTCATGCTCGTGTAGGCAACTGGGCCAAAGCTATTTCCGCCCACGTTAAGCAATTGGGCAAGCAGCCCCAACAACTGGGCCTTTTGCTGGTAGACGAACCCCACAGCGACACGCAAGACGCCATTATCGCGGCCTGGGCCAAGGCTATCAACGCCGCAGCGCCCGAACTGACGCTGTTTGAAGACCCGACCTGGGAGCGACCCGATCAGACCAAAATCCAGGAAGCCATCACCGAAATCGATATCCTGTGCTTCCACCTTCCAGTCTTTAAGAGAGCCGGAAAACCTGTCTGGGATTATGCCCAATCGCTGCGCAAAAGTGGCAAGGAACTGTGGTCGTATCAATGCACCGGCCCCATCCGTTTGTATGACCCGCAGATGTATTTCCGCTACCAGGCCTGGCACACTTTTGCGCAAGGCGGCACCGGACAGGCGTTCTGGGCTTTTGCCGATACCGGTGGCACTGCCACTTCGTGGAATGAGTATCCCTCCGGCAATACCACCTACGCCCCGGTTTTCGTGGGTAAAGATACCGTCCACAGCAGTTTGCACTGGGACGCTGTGCGCGAAGGCATGCAAGATTTCGAAGAACTCTCTATGCTGCAAGATGCTATCAACTCATCCCGCAACGCCGCCTGGAAACAGCGCGCGCAGCGAGTGCTCAGCGAAGCCGTTGCAGCCGTCACCGGCACCTGGAATGACAAACGGAGTTGGGAGCAACAAGGCGACGCCAACCTGACCGACAACCAACTCGCAAAAGTGCGTCAGATGCTGGAAACAAAATAAAGGGCACTGGGCGGCTGGGCACTGGACAGGTGACAATGAGGAACCGCGCGCGTGAGCGAGCGGATTGTGGAAGAGTTTCGCTTGTTCTAATACTCCGATAACGTCAACGGAGGCAAGCTGGCTGAGCGTAATGCTCACACAATCCGCTCGCTCACGCGCGCGGTTCCTCATTTGTCTCTGCGCCCTCTGCGTCTCTGCGTGATCTCAAAAAGCAGCACTCCCTCATCAGTTTTTGTATTCTTCTGTCTGATGAACTCCGCCACCCTGCTGCGCAAGGCCACCCAGGCCGCTTTGCAAGATCACATCCTTCCCGACCTTCAAAACGGCGGCGCAAGACGGCTGGTCGCCGCGCGCTTGCCGCTGAAGGTTCCAGCGGGCATGGATGTGCGGGAAATCGAGCATCCGCCACTCGTCGAAACCGACGCGCGCAAGGTTTATCCCGAAGAAAAACGCTGGGACGACCTCAACATTCACACCCTGCGTTTCCCCGCCCTCTACTGTGTGATGGAAGGGGAAGTCGATTTAGCGATGGGCGTCACCACTTCGATGTTGGACGCCCTGCCGGAAGCCGACCGGCCCGCCAACCCTTGTGGCGGCTATATCGTTTCGCTGAAAGCCCCTTCTTACTTTCTCATACCGCCTGGCGTGCCCTACCGCACCAGTCCGCCCTGGCAACGCGAGGAAGCTCACACCGGCACTTCGCGGCTGTTCGTTGTGCGCACTCTCCCCATCGGCGCTCTATGCAACCTCACGACACTGCAAGACGGCAACTACCAGGTGCCCTACTCTTTGCTCGTCAAAGACAACCAGTTGGCCGGGGTCATGGAGCTTCTGGTGGATGAACTCAACGCGCCTCCTGCCGACGCGCAAATCGTCCAGGCGCAACTGCTCACCCTCATGCTACGCTTGAAGCGCCGCCTGAACACGCAAATGCCCTTGATGACCGACGGCATTTTTTCGCGCTTCCCCGACAGCCAGCCGTCCGACCAACAAGCGCAACCGCTGCACCACTCCATCATCGAGCGCACCCACGAATATATCCAGTTGCACCTGCATGAATCGCTCACCGCCGGTGATATCGCCGCAACGGTGCAGATGACGCCCGACCACCTCAACCGGATTTTCAAGCACGGCACCGGAACCAGCTTAATGAGCTATGTCACGCGCCTGCGGATGGAATCGGCCCAGTTGCTGCTGCGTTCCAGCGAGCTTTCGGTGCAGGAGATCGGCCGCCTGGTGGGCTACCGCCACATTTCCCATTTCAGCCGCACCTTCGTGCAACATACCGGGTATTCACCGCTCAAATTCCGGAGGCAGGTGAAAGAAGTAAAATAAAAGCTGTTTCTATACAAAAAAGTCGGAATCCCGCAAAAACAGCACTCTCAAAATGGTTTAGAAGAGGCCCTCACGGGGCACAATGAATATATCGTCCGTAAAAGAAATGAAAAGGAACACCGGAGTGCATCATGAAGAGCAATAGATATTCGCATCAACTCGGCTTCACCCTCATCGAACTTCTTGTCGTTATTGCTATTATAGCTATACTTGCCGCAATTCTCTTCCCAGTTTTCGCCCGGGCGCGGGAAAACGCGCGGCGGTCGAGTTGCATGAGCAACATGAAACAGATTGGTCTGGCGTTCATGCAATACACACAGGATTACGATGAAAAAGTCCCCGGCAGCAGGGCCAATAACAGCGGAGACAGCTACAGGAGCCTGTTGGATTATCTAAACCCCTATGTGAAAAATTCCCAAATATATAAGTGCCCAAGCGAGACTGCTAACAAAATTTTCTCCCTGGGATATAACTACTACTTTTTCGCCCCGGCAGGCATTTCCAATGCTATTTCAATCGCCAGTGTCAATACTCCTACGGAAACGGTTCTGATGGTCGATGTGCTCGGAACAACGGCACAGGATCATGCTTATTTTCCTTCGGGCTGGCGCATTAACGGCGGTTCCCTGGGCAACTCGGCATCGACTTCCCGGGCTTATCAATATGGCGATTGCGACACGCGCCACCTCGATACCCTCAACGTTTTATGGGCGGATGGGCACGTCAAATCTTCAAAGATCGACGCCTTGAATGGCCCGGCATCCGATAGAAATAAGCTTTGGGACTTGAATTGAAATTTATAAGGCCGTTAAGAATGATGAAAAGTGTTCCCAAGATATTGCTTATTGTTTGTCACATCGTAGTTTTTAGTGTGAAGCTTGCCAACGCGCAGCAACAAGAAACGAAACCGATTTTTCACTTCCAGTTCAAAGAGGCATCCGGTCGGCATGAAGTTCTCGATACGTCGGGTAAGTTTCGGTGTATTTCGGAAACCGGTGTTTTTCATGTCGAAAAAGATACCCTCAACATTGCCGAGGGCCTGCGCGTGGCGATGGGAGCGCGGTTCAAGGTTCCCGCAGATAATGCTCCGGATTTATCGCACGCGATGACGGTAAGCGCATGGATTTTTAAGTCGAGCACGCCGGACATGGCACCGATTTTATCCAAAGGTTTTTTTCCTCCCGAGTCCACTCAATTCGCATTCGGGGTGGGCTGGCGTTACCCCTATTTCTCTTATCAAAACCAACCCGGCCAATTCAGTTGGAAAGGTGTCTGGCATCATGGCGCGTTCGGCACGAGGATTAAATACGGCGATCCGAATTGGTTATTGCCTGAAGCCAAGCTCGCGGAAACGGCAGGCCTCTGGTATCACGTTGCCGGAACTTTCAGCGAAGGCAAAGTGCGGCTCTATGTGAACGGCGAGCTGGTTGCCCGGCAAGACGCCCCACGAACCGAAGTGCTCAAAGAAAGCGGCCTACCGTTTTATATCGGCGCGCAAATGGAAGAAAAAGACGGCCGGTTATACAACTTCTACACCGCGAATATGCTGCTGAACGATTTGCGCCTATACAATCGCGCCCTATCGGCAGAAGAAATTTACACCGAATACAACGGCGACCGCGCAGCTTATCCTGCCGCGCTGCAAATTCCAAAGGGACGCACTCATCTCACCGTCTTGGATCCGCTCTACGCCTATCTGGGAGAGAATTTCGACCCGACATTCGCGCGCAAGTTGAAAATCACACAGCAATACGAAAAAAACATGCCTGCCGATCCGTTCACCGGCAAGGTGATGACAAGCGCGGTAACAACTACCGGCCAGCAGACCAAATTGCTCGTCAACGACCGGCACGAATATCCGCTGATGTTCTACGGTTCGGCCATCAATGACGACGTCAGCAACCGCGAAATCGATACGAAATCCCTGGGACACGGCACTCGCGACTTTGCGGCGGCCGGTGTGAATTTAGCGTGTGTGGATGCATGGCCGGAGAACTTCTGGTTGGATGAAGGCAAATACGATTGGGAGAAATTCGATGCGCTGTATCGCGCACAAATCGAGGCTAACCCCCAGGCCCGCATCATGGTGGGGATACTCATCATTTCACCGCCCTGGTTTGAAAAGAAATATCCCGAACACCTTACCCAATATGTCGAAGCGGGACAGGTCAAATCCATGAAAACGGCCGGGCCGCTCGGCTCGGAGTTGTGGTTTAAAATCTCGATGCAGATGGTGCGCGACGTCGTAGCGCACGTCGAAGCGAGCTCCTACGCCAACCACGTTTTCGCTTATAACGTGGGCGGTGGCCAATCGATGGAATGGTATTGGCCCGGTAGCATGAACGGCACCACCGATTCTTCCATACCGGCCCGCGATAGTTTCCGCGTTTGGTTAAACAACAAATACAAAAGCGATGCCGCCTTGCAGCGCGCCTGGAACGATAGCAAGGTCACACTCGCGACGGCACTGGTTCCTACGGTGGAAATGCGAGCCAAAGCCGATCACTTCCCATTCCTGGACGCGGCCGGTTCACGTCCGGAAATCGATTTCCGGCAATATATGACCGATACCACGGTGCGTCACGTCAGCGAGGCGGCGCGCATCGTCAAAGAAGAAAGCAAACGGCGCAAACTCACCGTAACGTATTATGGTTATGCGATGTCGGCGGCGGGTATGCCCAAACTTGCCAATGCCGGCTTGCAGGGATTTTACAGGGTGTTGGCCGATCCTAATATCGATTGCATCGCGCAGCTCAACACCTATTCCAAACGGCGCGGTGGCGAATCGGGGCAAGGCATCTCACCTTATTTCGCCGGTGCACGTTTGCACGGCAAAATGCTGTGGTTGGAAAACGATTATCGCACCCATCTTTCGTTCCCGCATTACACCAATCGCACCCGCAACGCCGAGGAAACGATTTCGGTGGTGCAACGTAATTTTGGCGAAACTCTGGTTAATGGAGCAGGGTTGTGGCTACGCTTGTTCAACAATAGCTGGTTTCACGAAGATGCCGTCATGGAAGCCATCGCTAATTTGAAACGGGTTGGCAGCGAATCACTGCCACACGATAAAACTTCAGTCGCCCAGGTGGCTTTCATCCACGACGACGAAGTGCCGTATTACGTTGGCGGCGGGAGAAACAATTATATCACCGAGTTAGTCTGGGGCACATATGAAAACGCGGTGCGCATGGGAGCGCCATTCGATTTCTACTTAATGGAAGATTTCAAGAATAACGCCGCGAAACTCCCGGATTATAAAATATACATCTTCCTCAATGCCTGGCGCATGGATGCCCGAACACGGGCTGCCATCGAGGCCAAAGTCAAGAAAAACAACGCGGTTGCCGTTTGGAACTACGCTCCCGGCTATATCGATGCCGATAACAACGACCAGTTCAGCCTCGATGCGATGAAGTCGCTCACCGGCTTTACGTTCTCTGCACAAAACACTGCGGGAGCGCAGCGTTTCCAATGGCAGGAAAAGAATCATCCGATTACACGCCTGGTCAGAGACAGCCTCAAGCCACAAACCATCGGCTTAACTTTCGGCGTGAACGACACCCAGGCAGAAGTGCTGGCGCAAACTTCCGTTGGCGGTGCATTGGCCGTCAAGGAATTGAATGGCTGGCGCTCGGTGTATTCACAGATTCCGCTCACTTCAGAAATGTTGCAAGGGCTCTGCGATTATGCCGGCGTTCATGTCTACAGCCGCAGTTTCGATGTGCTCTACGCTAACAAAAGTTACGTCATGCTTTATACATCCAGCTCTGGAAACAAAACAATTACATTACCCCGAAGCGCCAATGTACGCGAGGTAATCTCCGGTCAGCCCATCGCACGTAACGTTAAACAATTTAGCGAACAGGTATCAAGCGATGCGGCACGGCTCTATCTCATGGAGGAATAAATTTTTGGTCAAAGACTTGTGTTTGTGGCGCACACTCAACGGCCAAACGGCAAATTGACCGGCTAACTATCAACCGCCGGTTTCTTTTATCGATATCAATTCACAAACCAACATATCGGAGTAACACTGTCCATAAGCAACGAGAGGGTGCCGGGGAAGAGATTCCCGGCATCCTCTTTTTTGTGGCCGGTGCCGGGCAATATATAAACCGTTTCTCATTCGCGAGGAGAACAGGCTTACAGATCACTGGTTTGCAGTAACGCTTGGTTACCCCCACTATCGAGCACATCCACGAATATATCCAACAGCACCTGCACGAACCACTTACCGCCGCTGAAAACACCGCGACGGTGCAACTGCTTCCCGACTATCTCAACCGCATCTTCAAGCACGGCACCGGAACCAGCCTGATGAGCTATGTCACACGTCTGCGGATGGAATCGGCCCAGTTGCTGCTGCGTTCCAGCGAGCTTTCGGTGCAGGAGATCGGGTATTCGCCGTTAAAATTCCGGCGGTAAGTGAAGGAAGTAAAATAAAAGCTCCTTTTATGCAAAAAAGTCGGAATTCCACAAAAATAGCGTGCGTAAAATGGTTTAGAAGAGGTCCTCACGGGGCACAATGAATATACCGTCTGTAAAAGAAATAAAAACAGAGCAATGGAGTCCACCATGAAGAGCCACAGACACTCACACCAACTCGGCTTCACCCTCATCGAACTTCTTGTCGTTATTGCTATTATAGCTATTCTTGCCGCGATTCTCTTCCCGGTTTTTGCGCGGGCACGGGAAAATGCCCGGCGGGCGAGTTGCGTGAGCAACCTCAAGCAGATGGGATTGGGGGCAATGATGTACGCCCAGGACAACGACGAAACCCTGCCACCGATGGGATGGCTGGCTGGTTCGTATGTCTGGCCCGATGGCAACTCCAGCACACGCAATACCTGGTTTCTGCGCATCCATCCCTATGTGAAGAGCGTCCAGTTGTTCAACTGTCCCAGTTCCGATATCGTATGGAAGGGCGAATCGACCGCCCGTATCAGCTACGGCATGAATGCTAACTTGTTTCCGACCGGGCTCAATACAGCCTATGGCCTGCCACTGGCAGCACTGGTCAAGGTTTCAGAAACCATTATGTTGGCCGACGCCCAGGGGCCAGCCAGTTATACATTCTTCTCCGGCTACTACTCGCCAGGCACCTCCGATGAGCGGGGTCTCAGCGACCGCCACATGAACGGCGGTGTTATCAACTATACAGATGGCCATGCCAAATGGATTTCCATCGCCAAAAACTCTGCCGGATATCCAATTCACCCCACGGCTGCCCGTGGCGTTTACTGGAGCCCGGGCGGGACTTATTAATTATTTTGCCAACTTCGTTATGTCACCTGAAACCAATCCGCGTCGCCCGCTCCTTTCCAAGAAAATACGAGCAATGCTGGGAGCGTTGCTGCTCATCTCATCGCCCCTGGCCGCGCAAACGCAACTGCTGCAAAACAACGATTTTGAAAGCGGACTCACATCCTGGCGGCTCACCCCAAACCATTCCCAACACCAAACCGGCAGTGGGCGCGAGGGCAGCAACGCCTTATTGCTCACAGCGACAACCGAGCGCCCTTCGCCCTATGTCACATACCAGATAGCCGATTTGAAGCCCGATGCCGTCTACGAATTCTCGGCGTGGGCGCGCGTCGCTCCAGGTTCACCGGCTGTGGATGGAGCCATTAAAATCGAATATTACAGCGATACCAACAAAAACACCACCGGCGTATATTCACGCCTGCGCCTTCCGGCTAATGGTGAATGGAAGCACATCACCCTCGCCGTGCCTGCCGATGCCGATACGGTGCGCGCCGACTTGTTGCTGCGGATGTACGGCGAAGGCTCGGTAATTTTCGACGATGCCTCGTTCGTGATGACCAAATCGCCGCCCGACATTTCTATCGTAGAGCCGCGCCGCCATTTTCTCAACCTCACCAAACCACAGGAGGCAACATACCGCGTGCGGCTCAATCGCTCGTGGACACAGCGCAACAAACCGAACTTCATCGCGACCCTAGCACCGCTGGATGCTTACGGCAAAGCCGATCAGAATAAAAGCCAGACGCTCAAGCAAACAGTCCGCCAGCTCGACCTCAATAGTTTCGAGGCGAAAGTGCAGCTTCCGGTAAGAGAAGGCGTTTATGCACTGGATTTTTCCTACCTGGATGGCGGCAACACATTCCGCACCGAAAAACCGGCCTATGTGTTCCCCGACCCGCCGCACGCCAATCACGACCGCTTCAAGCCCCAACACCTCACCGAAAACGGTACTCTTCTTCACAACGGCCAACCATTTTTCCCGCTGGGCATGTATCATCCCGGTCATAAAGCCGAAGATTATCAACTGCTGGCCGATCATGGCTTCAACGCCATTCAAGGCAATGCCACCAATAACATCGCGTCGCTCAAAGCCTCGCTCGACCTGGCTCACCAGCACGGCATGGCCGTCGATGTGCCACTCTACATGGGCATGAAAGTGGCCGACAATCTCGATGCGACCCGCGAAAAGGTGAAGACACTGGCCGGGCACCCGGCTATCTTGAACTGGAAGATCATCGACGAGCCGGACTACCACCCCAACATTACCCACGAAGTGCCCGGCTCTTACTATGCCATTAAAGAACTGGATACCAAGAACCCGGTAGAGCTGACATTGCACCAGCAAGATACCCTCGGCTACTGGACGCATTTCAGCGACATCGTGCAGGTCGACCATTATCCGATTCCCGGCCACCCGTTAACCGGCGTAGCGGATTACACGCGCACCGCGAAAGCTGTTTCAAAACCGTGGCAAAACATCTCCTTCGTGCTTCAAAGCGGCTGGACGCCCGACATGAAGACCCAGCCTACCCCGGAACAGGCGCGCAGCATGGTTTACATGGCACTCATCGAAGGGGCGAAGGGCATCTGGTGGTATTCGATGTACGATCCCGGCTGGGACTTAACCAAAACACCGCTCTGGCCGCACCTCAAAACGATTAACGCTGAAATTACTCAACTCAGCCATCCACTGATGTTTGGCAAAACCGTGCCCGGCATCACCAGTAACAACGCTAAACTTCATTTTCAGGCCTTCGAACATGAGAACAAAACGTATCTGCTGGTCACCAATCCCCAGGCAGAAGCGGTGCAAGCCACCTTCACTTTGCCGCAACGCTTTCGTTCGTGGCGGCCTTTAAACGGCGAAACGGCAAGTTCCATCGCCAACAACCAATTGACGGTTTCTTTTAACGGCATCGATTCACAAACCTATTTACTGGAAGAGTAGTTCAAATTAACGCGATCATCATGAAGAATAAATTTACCCATACGATTCTCGCACTGTCTCTCTTATGTGCAGGCTCAGCCCAGGCCCAAAATACCAACCCCGGTTTTGAAGCCGGGCTGGAGCAATGGACAGTCCCTGCTACTTTTGCCGAGCAGATTTCCATTGAAAAGCAAACCGTGCGTTCTGGAAACCAGGCGCTGCGCATCGATGCCGATAAGAAACAAAACTCCCCTTTTGCCGTGATGGTTCTCCAGGAAGCCGCGCCGGGAGTGAACTATCGCTTCTCCGTTTGGGCCAGGGTGGCTCCGGGTTCGCTCTCCGCTCAGGCAGCGCTGAAATATGAACTTTATAATGCCCAGGGCGTGAATAACGGCGGCGATTACAGCAACCAGAACCTGCCCACCGGTGGCGACTGGAAGCTGCTTTCCATTCTCGCCAAACCCGAGAAAGATACTGTGTCGATGCGCTTCTATCTGCGCGTTTTCGGGAAATCGACTCTTCTCTTCGACGATGCCACGCTTGAAGTTCCCGCTCTCACCATTACCCATCCCATCAAATCAACGATTGAAGTCAATAAACCGGTCGAAATCAAGTACCATCTGGTTTTGGGAGAAGCCTGGACCCAACCCACGCGCCCGGAGTTTGAAGCCACACTGACGTCTACCGATGGCAATGTCAGTGCCGTGTTTAAGCCACCGGTGAGGAAACTCGATTCCCGCCAATTCCAGGCGACGGTGAGGGTTCCTATTCTTCGCGGCGGCGACTATTCGCTCCAGTTCTCCCTCTTGAAAGACGGTAAAAAAGTGCCGGCGGATACTCCCGCCACACTCTTCACCACAGTGCCCAATAGAAAACCCGAATATCTCACGGAAACCGGGACCCTTCTCCACAACGGCAAGCCGTTTTTCCCCATCGGCATGTATCACCCGGTTCATGGCCCCGCTTATGGCCTGAATAAAACCACCACCATCGCCGACGACTACAAGCTGCTGGCTGAAAATGGCTTCAACGCCATCCAGGGCAACACCGTTACCAACCTCACTTCATTTGGGGCCTCACTCGACCTGGCGCACAAGCATGGCCTGGCCGTTGACGTGCCGCTCTACAACGCCATGCAAGTTGCTAAAAATATGGATGTAAATTTAGAAGCCATACGACGCTTTGGCGATCATCCCGCTATTTTGAGCTGGAAAATTATCGACGAGCCCGATTTGCAGACCGCAGTGGCCCATGAAGTTCCCCAGGCCTATCGCACACTGAAACAAGCGACTTCTAAACACCCGATTGAACTGACGCTCGACCGCGAAGTCAGCCTGGCGTTCTGGTCGCACTACTGCGATATCGTACAAATCGACCGCTATCCCGTTCCCGGACGCCCTCTCACCCTCGTCTCCGACTTCACCCGCGAAGCCTATCTCAACAAGCAACCGTGGCAGAACCTGCAATTCGTTTTGCAAAGCGGCTGGACTCCCGATCTCAAAACCCAGCCCACCCCGGCCCAGGCGCGCAGCATGGCCTACCTGGCACTGATTGAAGGTGCCAAGGGCATTTGGTGGTATTCGATGTACGACCCCGGCTGGGATCTCACCAGAACCCCGCTCTGGCCCCACCTCAAAACCATCAACGCTGAACTCACACAACTGGGCCAGCCAATCATGTTGGGCAAAACGGTTGAAGGTATTGCCAGCAACAATCCGAAACTTCACTTCCGCGCCTTCGAGCATGAAAAGAAAACCTACTTGTTGGTGACCAATCCCCATGAAGAACCGGTACAAGCGACCTTGACATTACCCGAAAACCTGCGCTTGTGGCATCCCCTGAATAGCGATGTCGGCAGCTTGATAACCGACCATAAAATGCCGATTTCCTTGCAGGCTATCGATTCGCGCACCTTTGTCATCGAAGAATAGAGCCTTCCTCGCAAGTGACTGGCTCCGTATTTACGGGCACTCACAAAATAGCAGCCCCCATGAAGAACCGCGCGCGTCAGCAAGCCGGAAGGGCTAAAACCTCTTACCAGGACTCCAGGGATACCGGAGAAGCAAAAATGACGGGGCCTTCCACTTGCTTACGCGCGTGGTTCTTCAAGTAAACGAAAACAAAACCGATACCATGCAAAAACATCGGTTTTATGCAAAAATTTCAGACCGAAACACGTTTAAGCTCTCCCGAAACGGGGCATACTCCGATGTCGGGCATATTGCCAACCAAACAGTCGGAACAATCATTGTGGAGAAAAGGGGTGTGACATGTCATACAATTTGACTAAACGTTGCAGCAATCGAGGTTTTACGCTCATAGAGCTGCTTGTCGTTATTGCTATCATCGCTATTCTCGCCGCCATTCTTTTCCCGGCATTTGCACGGGCCAGGGAAAACGCCCGCCGCACCAGTTGCGTGAGCAACCTCAAGCAAATCGGGCTGGGAATGATGCAATATACCCAGGATAACGATGAGAGGTATCCACCAAACTGGCATTGCACCAACACCATTGCCTCTTGCCCGGCCGATGCGCTCGACACCAATACCAGCCGCCCCAGCGGTGTCTTTAACGTGACCTCCAATAGCGGCGACGGTTCGGGGCATTATCGCACCTGGATGGACTTTATCTTCCCCTACGTAAAAAGCACCCAGCTCTTCGTCTGCCCCTCGGCCCGAACCGAAGCAACTTCCCCCTCTTATGGCTATTCCGAGGCTCTGGGAGGTTTTGGAGCTTTTTGGTATTCGGCTCCGGCTGGCCCCGCCGCACTGGCCGCAGTAAAACGACCGGCTGAAATTGTGATGAACCTCGATAGCAACTCTGCCTATTCCTACGTGTCTAGCCCGCTGGGGGTGGGAGGTTGGGCGCGCGCTAACAATCCCCGTGTTGTGCCTCACCTGGAAGGCGGCAGTGCGGCCTATGCCGACGGCCATGCCAAGTGGCAGCCACGTGCAAAAATGGCGGCTATCAGTAGCACCAGCGGCGCTTGCCCCACCAACCCCACACCGGCGAATCTCGCCACCATGGCATTTTGCGACCGCAACTGGAACCCCTATCTCGACTAATTATTTTTCTCTCCTCTATCCATTCCAAGGAACATTCTATGCATTCCTCAATCGGCCTGCAGCGGCGCTTTGCGCCGCTGGCTTTATGCGCTCTCCTGACGAGCCTCCTCCCTGCACACGCCACGGCACAAGAACCGATTACCCTGAAAAACCCCGGCTTTGAAGAAGGCCAAGCGAGTTGGGAAATAGCACCGGCTTTCAAAGATCAGATCATAACCGATACCAGCCTGGCTCATGGCGGCACCCAATCCCTGAAAATCGATGCCACTCAAGCGGCGAACATGCCCTACGCCATTCAGAACGTTCCAGGCTTACAAAGCATGGCGACCTACCGGTTTTCGGTTTGGGCACGGGTCACTCCCGGTTCCCTTGCTTCAAGCGCGGCCGTGAAAATGGAGAACTACGATGCGCAAGACAAAAACACCGGCGGGCATTACGGCCAGGCCACCCTTCCGGCCGATGGTTCCTGGAAAGAGATCGCTGTCACGGCCAAGCTGGAACCAGGCGCCGTGCGCAGCCGCCTGCTCATCCGTGTCATGAGCGCGGGGGCGGTTCTCTTCGATGACGCCGCATTCACACTGCTGGAACATCCTGCAGAAGTCAACATCCTTGCGCCCCAACATCGCACGCTGCAGGAGAACGAAGCGCGTGAAGTGAAATACGACGTTTATCTCGCCCGGCTCTGGACATCTCCGACACCACCGGTATTTAACGCCCATATCCGCTCTTTTGAATCGGCTGCCGCCAGCGGCCCCATTCAAATCGTGCGTGCCACCGCCACTCCCGGCCCGGACAAGCAATCTTATACCGTGACGGTTCCGTTACCGGCCGATCAACACAACACCGAAGTGCATCTTGCCTACGAGCGAGACGGCGTGTTGCTGCAAAGCAAAGCCCCGGCTTATGTCTTTACCGCCCTGCCCGCAGCCCGGCGTAAACCGGGCAACCTTACGGATACCGGCACTCTCTTGCACAATGGCCAGCCTTATTTTCCCATCGGCATGTATCACCCTTCATTGGAGAGCTATCCCCTCTTGGCCCAGAATGGCTTTAATACCGTGCAAGGACTCAACCCCGGCGGCCTGCAACGGTTCAAGGAAATTCTCGATGCCGCCGCGCAACATAACCTGCTGGTCGATGTGCCTTTTTACGGTGGCAACAAGGTCGCCGCCAATCTGGAAGACACTTTAGCCAAGATAAAAGCCTTTGCCGATCATCCCGCGATCTTGAACTGGAAGATCATCGACGAACCCGAATATCGCCCGGAAGTGTCGCACGAAGTGCCTCCTGTCTACTGGGCGATGAAAAACCTGGACAGCAAAAATCCCATCGAAATCACCTTTTCCGGTGCCGCTTCGCTGGCCTACTGGAAAGATTATTGTGATATCGTGCAGCTCGACGTTTATCCCGTCCCCCACAGCCCCCTGACCGCCGTGGCCGATAAGGCGCGCGAAGCGATGGCGGTGAAAGCCCCCTGGCAAAACCTCTCCTTTGCCCTGCAATGCGGCTGGACGCCCGATATGAAAACCCAGCCCACCCCGGAACAGGCGCGCAGCATGGTGTATCTGGCACTGATTGAAGGTGCCAAGGGTATCTGGTGGTATTCGATGTACGATCCCGGCTGGGACCTCACCAAAACCCCGCTCTGGCCGCATCTCAAAACCATCAATGCCGAACTCACCCAACTGGGCCAGCCAATCATGTTGGGCAAAACGGTTGTAGGTATTACCAGCAATAATCCGAAACTTCACTTCCGCGCCTTCGAGCATGAAAAGAAAACCTACTTGCTGGTGACCAATCCCCAGGCAGAAGCAGTGCAAGCCACCTTCACTTTGCCGCAACGCTTTCGTTCGTGGCGGCCTTTAAACGGTGAAACGGCAAACCCCATCGCCAATAACCAGTTAGCCATTTCATTTGCCGGTATCGATTCGCAGACCTATGTGCTGGAATAAACAGCGTCGGTAAAAAAGTAACGCGAGGATGCCGGGGAACATATTCCCGGCATCTTTTTTTGAGGTCGTTTCCCTGCCACGTTGTCTCCCCAGTCTTTCCCGGGCAAACTGAGGCCCCATGCCCTCTGCTTCGAAAATTCGCCGGGAAATATTACAGGCGATTAACGATTCCATCCTTCCCCTTTTCCGGCAGCAAAAACCGACACAGCTTGTAGCGTTCCCTCCTTACAATTTGAACGAGCTGGAACATTGGACAGAAAAAACAGGCGCGCTGCCTACCGGAAATGCCCAGCCCTACCAGCTCACTCGTCACTGGAGCCACGAGCGCATGATCGCACTCAGCGATCCGCTCATTCGCCTTATTTACGAAGGCGTCAGTTACGAGAGGCTCGGGATTACCGACGAACAAATCGATAAATATCGGATTCAAGACCCCGGTATTACCTGCGTGCAAATTCCTGCGCCGGGCATTGTTTATTACGGCGAGAATACTCCCCATGCCGATGGCAGCATCCGTAGCGACGTGTGGAACGGCCTCACCAAAGGGCTACTCATCAAACCGATGGGCAACAACATTTTAGTGTCGCACTACCAACGCAGCCCCCATTCGGTATACGCCTCGTTCAGCCTGGAAATACACGACCCCCTGCTCGTGCAAATGGCCAAAATTTATTTCGATGAACTCAAGGCCGATCCTTACGGCGAGGGAACCCAGGCACTCATCCTTGCGCTCATTCACCGCCTCCGCCGCCATCTACTACAGACGAACCCCAAAATCAGCCACAGCACCTGGGTGGAGTTCGATAAAACCCAGGCCGTTTCCGCAGGGCAGTTTAAGAACGATCTGCTCATTAACCGCTCCATCGAATTCATGCAGCAAAACCTGCATCGCCCACTGCAGCTCAAAGATATCGCCGGGGAAATGGGGCTTTCGGTATCACAGGCCAATCGGTTGTTTTGCCAACACCAGGGAAAAACCGTAATGAACTACTTCGCCGTGTTACGCATCGAAACAGCCAAGCAATTGCTCAAATTCACACACGAACAGGTCGGCGATATCGCGCAACTGACCGGCTTTTCCAGCCACGCAGGGTTTTGTAATAGCTTCAAACGCCTCACCGGGACAACGCCAAACCAATTTCGCCACTTGTTTCACGACGTGCAAAATGAACAAACTAAACAATAATGCGCATTTCAATGAAGTCGCGATATGATTCCGTGTTTAGCATTCCCCTAAAACGGGTAAATTTAATGGCGAAACGAAAGAATTTGCCCAGGAGAGTAATATGCGTCGTTTTACAGTGAGAAAACAAGGTTTCACCCTCATAGAACTGTTGGTTGTCATTGCCATCATATCTATCATTGCCGCCATTCTCTTCCCGGTATTTGCCAGGGCCAGAGAGAACGCGCGCCGCACTACTTGTATGAGCAACCTTAAACAAATGGGGCTGGGAGTGATGATGTATGTGCAAGATTATGATGAGACGTATCCACCCTCTTATATTACGCCCGCTCCGGGGCCATCGCCGGATGGCCAAGCAGCGCTATGGAATTCATCCTTTTGGTTCTGGCAACAGATTATTTATCCGTATATGAAAAACAATCAAATCTACCGTTGCCCTTCGTCCACCTACACCGGGCCTGCTCTGTGGATAGGACACTATGGCACCAATCCTCTCACGCTCATCGCTCCTTTTGGCACCCCGCCTGCCCGCCCCCTGCGCCTGTCTGCGCTTAGTGCGGCTGCAAACAACTATATGCTTTTCGATGCAGGCTACTACTCGCTCGATCCAAATTCGATTTGGGGCAGCCTTTTGCACCCGATTAGTCAACAGTACCTTCCTGGAACAGGCCCACTTCTTCCTGCCGCAACAATTACTGCAGGCTTTACGGATGATTATAATCGCGGCCGGCATTTTCAAGGAGTGAATATGTGTTTCACGGATGGACATGTGAAATGGTTGCAGTCTTCCACTGTATTGGAACAAGCCCGCAATAAAGAAGCCGCAAAACCAAACGCCTGGGAACCGAATAATCCCAATTAATAGTAATGTAACTGAAAATCTCTTTATAAAAAATCAAAAAATGAACATCTATAGAATACTCCCAAGAATCTTAATCGGTGCCGGACTTAGCCTGTTAATCTCATCGCCTGCATTTGCCCAAACGGAATCGCGCACTCGTAAAAAACTCATCCAATTAGGATGGGATAAGCCCACCACTGCCACGCTCCGTGCAAATTTGGCACAGATGGACCAGACCCCGTTTGATGGCGCTTTGATTGGCGTGCGAGGCAAAGATGATAATGGCAAGGAAGTGGAAGCACGGCTCGCTTTCTCAAATGTGCCCTGGAAGAAAGAATGGTTTCAACAAAGTATTGACGATTTAAAAGTAGTGCGTTCACAGGCCAAAAAACTCACCGAGAATTTCATTCAAGTGGGAGCTAATCCCGGCAATGTGGATTGGTTCGATGATGCGGGCTGGGAACAGGTGGTAGATCACTTTCGCATTGCCGCCTGGATTGCCAAAGAGGGAAACCTCAAAGGAATTATTTTCGATCCGGAAGCCTATACCAAACCTCACCGGCAATTCGACTACTCCTTACAAGCCCAGACCGGGAAGCACAGCTTTGAACAGTATCAAGCCAAGGCCCGGCAACGCGGGCGTGAGGTTATCAGCGCGATAGCGTCTGTCGATCCTAACTTGATGATGTATACGCTTTTCATGCTCAGCGTGCATGAAGGTGTGGCAAAAGCCGATCATCCTCAGGCAGCCTTGTTATCCTCCGGCTACAACCTCTATCCCGCTTTTATCAACGGCTGGCTGGATGCGGCTCCGCCGTCTATGATTTTTGTGGACGGTTGCGAAATTCAGGGCTATCTTGCCCATAGCCAGTTAGATTTTCTAAGATCGGCAAATTTGATGCGGAATACGGCCTTGAATTTGGTTGCGTCCGAGAACCATCAAAAATATTTGTCCCAGGTGCAAGCCAGCTTCGGAATATATCTGGACGCTTACATTAATCCGCCCACGTCTTTTTGGTATATCGATTCGGAAGGCTCGACACCCACGCAACGTTTACAGGCCAACGTTCAATATGCCATCGACGCAGCCAACGAATACGTATGGATCTATGGAGAAAAATACCGTTGGTGGCCCACGACGAATGGTAGCGTAAACCCACAAAGCTGGGGGGAGGTTCTGCCGGGAATCCATGATGCCTTGTTGAGTACCACGCGGCCACAAATGATAGCGCAAAAGACAATTACCCAGGCTCAAATGAGCGGCAAATTGATAAACCTGCTAAAAAATGGAGATTTTTCCGAGAAGAAGCCCAATGTCGTTCCACCTGAAAATAATAAGCAGGATTGGAACACAGTGGGAGCGCCTGCCGGGTGGAGTTCCTGGCAAACGGGTTATTCTCAGGGAACATTTTCCCAGGACAACAGCGTGAACCATGGGGAAGGGGAAAGCGGTTCAGCCCGGGTGAGCGGTACAAGTAGCGGTTGTTTCATTCAATCCATTAATGTGAAGCCTGGCGAATCGTATATCGTGGGCGCCTGGATGCGTCAAACCGGCAACGGGAATGGATGGATTGGCGTGCGTTGGCAAACAAGCGCCGGTAAATGGACCGACGAACCATCGGATGTCATGATCGTGAATCCTCCGGGTTCTCAAACGGCTTCCTGGCAGAAGCTGGAAAGCGTGGTCACGGTTCCCGCTCATGCTGGGAAATTGGTGATGCTACTGAGCGCAGGAGGCCAATCGCAACCACAAGACGTCGTGTGGTTCGACGATGCGCAACTCTCTAAAATCAAATAAAGGCACTCCATTCTCCCGTCTACAAGGGGCGGGAATATCACTCCACCATATTTTCCCTTCCCCTTTGTATTAAACGGACATCTTTTGTTCTTTGCGACGGGCGGGCGTAAGCGCTTGCGAAACTGAAAAGTCAGCCCGTCGCTCACGCTCGGGGTTCGCAAAGAAAGGCAACTACCCGGCATCAAAAGCAAAAAGCATCCACTCAGAAAAACCTTACTCTACAGGGCACCAAACGGCCTGCAACAATTTTTTCTTCTCGCGCTATCGCTTTTCTGCAAAAATCTCGCGATTTCACAAAAAGAACAAGAGAAAACAGGTTTAGGAAAGAGGCAGAGCGGACATAATAACTATCGTCAATCATAAGAATTTGTGCCGGTATGGCCTGGTTGTTAGCCAAAGATCCGTTGGCAACATAAGACCTGCGGCACGATTCGCTATTTATTTCAAATTTACTATTAAAAAACGGTTGCTTTCAAAACTGTTTTTCGTTAACGTCTCAGTAGTTGTTACGTAATAATCCAAAAAAGAATTTAGCAGGAAACTTCTCAGGAGAAAGAGCTTCATCATGGCAGAAGAAAGAAAAGCAAGAATTGGCTTCATCGGAGCCGGTGGATTCGCTACCAACAAGATGTACCCCAATCTGCATCGTTGTCCCCAGATCGACCTGGTTTCGATTTGCGACCTCGACCGCGCCAAAGCCGAATTGAATGCCCGCAACTTCGGCGCCCGCAACGTCTACACCGATATCGACGAGATGCTCGACAAAGAACAGTTAGACGGCGTGTTCTGCATCGGCAGCGGCCCGCAGCAGTATGCGTTGTCGCCCAAGGTTCTCTCCCGCGGTATTCCGGTATATGTGGAGAAGCCCTCGGCCAACACTTCCGAGCAGGCACGTGAACTGGCCGAATTGGCCGAGGCTAACAACACCTGGGGCCAGGTCGGCTTCATGAAGCGCTTCGCCCACGTCTACAATATGGCCAAAGATGTGATTTCGCGTCCTGAATTCGGCGAAGTCAGCATGGTCAAGACCAAGTTCTCGCAAGGCCCGTACCCGCAGATTTGGGGTATCGATTCGGCCAAGCGCGCCTTTCTCATCGGGCAGATTTGCCACATCTGCGACCTCTCCCGCTACTTCGGCGGCGAGATTGAAACCATCTCTTCCATGTATCACGAAGTGACCCCGGAAAACTTTGCTTATGTCGCCAACGTGAAATACCGTTCGGGCGCAGTCGGCATCTTCGACTGGAACTGCCTCGAAGCCACCAACTTCCGCGACATCGTGGAAACCCTGGAAGTCGTGGGCTTCGAGTCGCACCTGGTGTGCCGCGACATGCTGGAATTCGAATGGCAGCCGCGTGAAGATTGGAGCAAGGTCAACCCGGCGCACGGACGCTACCTCAAGACCTTCCGCCCCGCCTGGGCCGGAATGCAGTCGGACGCCCTCTTTGGCTACACCGGCGAAGTGGCCCATTTCGCCCTCAAGTGCATCGGCCTGGCCGAAGGCGGACCCGACCTGTGGGATTCCTACCACGCCCTCAAGATCGGCGAAGCCGTGTACGACAGCTCGCACACCGGACAGCCGGTGACGATTGACGCGATTTCGTAAAATCGGACGAAGCCGGAGCAGTGTGAACTCCCCTCCCCCAGGGAGGGGAGTCGCAACGATGAATGCTGAATTATGAGCGATGAAAAATGCCCGGCTTACGCATTTTGCGTTACGGTTCACCTTTCATAATTCAGTATTCATCGTTCATCATTAAGCTTCACTCCCCCTAAGGGGGAGGAGTTACGGTATTATTCACCGCCTGTTTGATATGTCTGTCCTTGAAGAACATCGCATATCGGAACTCTCTCAAATCGTCTCGGAGCAGCTCTTGCCCCGGGCTGCGGCCGGTGACGGCTCGCGCCTGTTACTGGCCCAGCCCAAGTTGCAGGCACCACCTGAAGTGGCTGTGCGCTATCGCACGGCCCCGCCTTTAAAAGCCGAGTCGCGCCAGCAATCGCGCATTTACCTTTCGCGTTGGAAACAGGAATCGATGCACGCTGTTCGCTATCCCTACCTGTGTTGCGTGTTGGATGGCGAAGCGGACATGCGCCTGGCCTTTCCCGCCGCGCGGGGGCAGGCACCGGGAAAAAGCCATGATTACCAGATCATTACCCTGCACCCGCAGACCTTCCTGATGATTCCGCCCGGCGTGCTCTATCCCGATGGCACCCAGGCACACTGGGAGCGCCAACCACAGCCGGTCGCCGATTCACACCTGTTCTGGATTTTGTTCCTGCCGACCGGCGTTTTCTGCCACACCTGCAGCACGCAACAGACCCGGCACACTTGCCAGGGTGACATTTTCGTGCCCGATTTACAACTACCGGTACTGGTGGAAATGCTGATTGAAGAGCTGCGTTCGACGCAGCCCGATGCAAACCTGGCCACGCAGAACATATTGATGCTCATTTTGTTGCGTGTGCGCCGGGGACTGGCCCAACTGGTTACCAGCCAGAACAAGCAAATTACTGGTGGCACTCGCAGAAGCCTCACTCCGCTGAGTTCCGCTTCGGAAGTAGCGGCCGCCACTTGCAACACCCTCATGCCGGCCAATTCCGCCATCGTGGAGCGGGTCTGCACCTATATCCGAACTCACCTCAACCAGCCGTTTAGTATTAAGGATATTGCCGAGAGCCTGTATGTTTCGCCATCGCACCTGGCACGGCTCTTTCAACAGGAGATGGGCGTCTCGGTGATGCGCTACGCGCGCCAGAAACGCCTTGAAACCGCCCTGTCGATGCTGGCCAACACCGAACTGGCCGTGCAGGAGATTTCCCGCTTGAGCGGCTACGACCACGTGCCGCAGTTCAACCGCATGTTTAAACAGTCGCACGGCATGACGCCGACCGATTTTCGGAACCGTCACCGACAGGAGGAAAAGATGAGCATAAACGTTAACAAATAGTCGTTTTTGTTAAGAAAATTCGGTTATTAACGACAAGGCGACGGGAATAATTAACATGATTCTGCCATAGAACATTTAAGGAGAATATCATGTCGATTTCCAAGTCATTGTCGCACCGGAGGAGAGGTTTCACCCTCATCGAAATTTTGGTCGTCATTGCCATCATAGCGATCCTCGCCGCCATCCTGTTCCCGGTTTTTGCCAGGGCGCGGGAAAACGCCCGGCGCAGTTCGTGCCAGAGCAATCTCAAACAGATTGGCCTGGCGATGATGCAATACACGCAGGATTTCGATGAGACGATGCCTTCGATCTTCAATCAGAACTCCAACATCCGTTTACCCGATGGCAGCAACGCTCCCACGGCCCTGTGGTACCACATGTTGTATCCGTATATGAAAAGCATCCAGATTATGAATTGCCCCAGCGAATCGGCCATCCGATGGACGACAGGCTCATATACGGGTGACATCCCCTATGGTTACAATTTCACCTCGGCCTGGACAATGAGTTGTTCGCCAAGCTGTGGCGTGCAGTTGGGCTTTCCCAACGACGGGCCAGGGGCCAAACTATCGGCGATTGAAGACACCTCGGGCACGATTATGGTGACGGACTCGAAATACTATGCGATTTCGCTCCGCGTGGTTTTGACGGCAACCGATTTTCTAACCGATACCAATTTGCTGGCCGGGGGTAGGTGCTATTCCACCGGCACGGGCATTGAAGTGACACGCTGCATTCGCCCGCGCCACCTGGAAACGTTGGGCACGTTGTTCGTGGACGGGCATGTGAAATCGATGCAGTGGAAGCAAGTTTTGGGAAGCAGCGACAGGAGCGTTGTGCGTTATTGGACAACCAGCGCCGACTAAGCGCGGGGTTACCTTGCCTATGTTCAATAACCAATACTCTCCTTCCTCCCGACGATGGCGCGTTCATTGCGCCATCGTTTGTGGCCTGTTGCCTGTCTTCCTGCTGCACACGCAAGCCCGCGCGCAGGAAAAAGACCTGGTTTTTCACTTCGATTTCGCCCATGCCCAGGGTAAAACCGAACTGCAAGACCAGACAAAACGTTTTAAATCGCTCTCACAAGTGGGGCCGTTTGCCGTTGAAAACAACGCGCTCCGCATCGCTGAAGGCGCAAAGATCATGATTGCGCCGGAAGGCCTGCCGCCGCTTTCGCAGGAGATCACCATCAGCCTGTGGCTGGCTAAAGGTTACTTTGGCGATACCGCACCGCTGCTCTTCAAAGGCAAGCACGCTCAGCCGATTCAGTTCTCTTTTTCCGTGACCGGGCAGTTGCCTCAGTTCAGCTATAAGAATGAACCCAACCAGCAGTTCTGGAAAGGCTTGTTCGCTACCGGCTCCAACTACGGTTCCAGCCAGCGTTATGCAAACCCGCAATGGAAACTTGAAGGTGAAGAAGCTAGCGTCAAAGCCGGGGAATGGACGCATCTGGCGGTGACCTTCAACCGGGGCACCACCAAAATCTACCGCAACGGTCGCCTGGTGCTACAGGCTCAAGGTGAAACGCCACAAGAACTGCTGCCTAACAACGAACCGATCTGGATTGGCTGCGAACGGCTCGACCGTGAAACCACCAACTACCTGACTGCCAATGCGTTGCTCAACGACCTGCGGCTCTACAGCAGCGCGCTGAGCGGTGAGGAAATTAGTAAGCTATATCAGGCTGAAAGCGGCGATTATCCCAAAGAGAATCTCATTCCCAGCGGACAGGTAACGCTGCCACCCAACAGCAGCTATCTGCGTGCTTTGCACCCCGATTTCGACCCGGATTTTGCCCGCACGCTCCAGCAAACCGCGCGTTATGAGCAGCAGTTGCCCGGTACGGATGCAAAAATCGCGACCACGGCACTCACGTCGCGCAACGGGCAAATCGACCTCACTATCAACGGCCAGCCGCAAGCGCCGCAGATGACCTACCCACTATTGGCCCGCGATAACAAGCTGCGTCTGAAGGAAGTTTTCGGCATGCAGCGCGATTTCGCAGCAGCGGGTATTGAATTGGTGAGCACCGGCGCGATTCCGCCCATCTTCTGGACCGGCGACGGTCAGTATGATTGGGCGCTGTTCGATTCGGTTTTCGAGACGACCATCAAAGCCAACCCACGCGCCAAGATCATGGCGAACCTGTATCTGCGCCCGCCCGCCTGGTTCTTCAACAAATATCCGGACGAAATGGAGCGCTATCTCGACGCTTCGGGCAATTCCCACATCTGGTATACCTCCGGTCCGCTGGCCTCGGAATTGTGGCTGCAAACCTCGCTCAAAATGTTGCGCGACGTGGTGGCGCATGTCGAAGCCAGCCCATACGCCGACCGTATTTTCGGCTACATGGCAGCCGGTGGCGATGCCGGTGAATGGTATTGGGCCGGTTCGTTCACCGGCGGTTGGCCGGGCTATTCCGTTGCGACCGAAAAAAGGTTCCAGCAGTGGCTGGCGCAGCGTTACGCCGATGACAAAGCCTTGCAAACCGCCTGGGGCGATGCAGCGGTAAATCTGCAAACCGCCAAGGTGCCCATGCCTGCGGCGCGCAGTGCCAGTGAATATGGCACTTTTCGGGTGCGCGAGAAGGCCCGCCCGGTTTTCGATTATCGCGAGTTTCTCAATGAAGTGACCTATCGCAACATCGCAGAGACTTGCCGCACACTCAAAGAGGCGAGCAGCCGCCAGAAGATCGTGGCTATCTACTACGGCTACACGCTGCTCTATGCGGGCAAAGGCTCCACCATGCAAAAAGGTGGCTTGCAAACGCTGGGCAAGGTGTTCCAAAACCCCGATATCGACTGGATTGCCACTCCGCTCGACTACGTGCGGCGTCGCGGTAAAGAAGCAGGGCTTAACATCAACGCCTTCAACGGCAGCGCACGCCTGCACGGCAAGATGTTGTGGCAGGAGAATGACCTGCGCACCCACTTCCTCACCAGCCCCGAGTTTGGCCGTACCGCCGACCTGCCCGAAACCCTGGCAGTGATGGAGCGGGGCCTGGGGCATGTGCTCACCAACGGCGGCGGCCTGTGGTGGAATACGTTGGTGGGCAACGCGCTGTTCCATGAAGAGAAAACCATGGAATCGGTAGCGCGTTTCCAAACCGTGGCGCAGGAAGCTCTCCTGGCCGATCGCAAACCGGTGGCGCAGGTGGCATTTTTCCTCGATGACGACAGTACCAGCCTGACCGGGGTGCCCAAAAACGATTTTCTCGACCGCCTGAACTGGGGCGCTTACGAAAACGCCGCCAAAATGGGCGCGCCTTCGGACTTCTACCTGCTGAGCGACATTCAAAGCGCCGACCTGCCGCAATATAAGCTCTATGTTTTCCTCAACGCCTTCCATATGAGCGCCGCCAAGCGCCGGGCGATTGAAGCGAAAGTGCACGCCAATAACGCGGTAGCGGTGTGGTGCTATGCACCGGGCTTTGTTACGAACGATGGCTTTAGCACCGATACCATGCAGGAGCTGACCGGCATTACCTTCGATAAAGAAGATGCCGAGAAGAAACTCACCAGCGTTGTGGCCGACCCGCAGCACGCCATCATGCGCTACGTGCAAAAGCTGGATGATGTGACGGTAGCGCCCAGCTTCTACGCTACGGATTTAATGGCTCACACCCTGGCAAGCGGCGACGGCAGGCCGGTGATTGCGGTGCGTGAATTCGATACCTGGCGCAGCGTTTATTCGTTGCTACCGCTCTCGAAAGAATTGCTGATGGGGCTGTGCGACTACGCCGGTGTGCCGGTATATAGCCGCAGCTTCGATGTCTTCAACGCTAATCAAAGCTACATTCTGCTTCACACCGTGACGGCCGGGGAAAAGAAAATTTCCCTCCCTGCCAAAGCCGATGTGACCGAAGTTCTGGAAAACAAACTCATCGCGCGCGGCGCTGATGGCTTCAGCGAAACGCTGGAAGCCGGTGTAACGCGCGTGTATCGACTCACTGAAAAATAACTCTTATGAAATCCCTGAAAATTTTCGCCGCTCTTCTGGCGGCCTGCACGACAACGACAACATGGGCCATTGCCCAACCCAATAACATCGCACTGGGCAAAACCGTCACTTTCAGCGCCCCGCCCAACTACGCCCTTTCCAACGACGCCGACGACATCAAGCAACTGACAGACGGAAAATACAGCAGCATCGGTGAATTGCAGCAAGTTGAAAACACCCGCGCCATCTGGGTGCAAAAAGGCACTGTCGGGTGGTCGAAAGTTTTGCCGGTTGTGGTGACGATCGACCTGGGAACGGTGCAGCCGATTTCCGGCATCTCCTACAGCACCGCAGCGGGCACCAGCGATGTGACCTGGCCGCGCGCGCTGTATATCCTGGTCAGCGACGACAACAAAAACTGGCACAGTGCCGGTGACTTGATGCACCTTTCGCGCAAAACCGGCCTGCCGCCGATGAACGGTTATGCCAATTATCGCTTCACCACCAACGACTTGCAGACCAAAGGCCGCTATATCGCTCTGGGCATTGCACAGGAGCCGTATGCGTTCGTGGATGAAATCGAAGTTCATCGAGGCGATGACGCCTGGCTGAGTAAGCCGGTTGAAGGCACACCGATCACCGATATTAAAAAGTGGGTGAAAGAAGCGCTCACCCCTTCTATGGTGCTGCGCCGCGTCGAGCAGGATGCGCATGAAATTCGCAACACACTCAATAGTTCAAATATCGCGACAGCACGAAAGAACGCACTGACGGCGCAATTAGACAGCAATGTCGCACAAGCCTTTAAAATCAATACCCTGCCTGCCGACTATAAAGCGATAATTCCGTTACACACACCACACCGCAATATCCTGGCGATTCACGGCGAGCTTTTAGCCAGCCAGGGGTTTGCGCCCCTCACGGTGTGGAAGCAACACCGCTACCAGTGGCTGCCGTTGCTGGCCCAGCCCGTGAAGCAAGCTCCGGTACGGTTGAGCATCTCCATGCTCAAAAATCAGCATCGTTCCGATGCACTGCTGCTCACCAATGCCAGCAACCGCCCGCAAACAGTGACGCTGCAATTGAAAAACGCACCGCGCAATGCCCAGAGCGGCTGGCTGAGCGTTTCTTCAGTGGAATGGATCGATACCGCGCAGAGCATACCGGTCGCCGATGCCCAGTTGCCGCTCACGGCAAACAATGGGATTTATCGTGTCGAAGTGCCCGCCGGTATGACGCGCAAAGTGTGGCTGACGGTCGATTCGTCCAAAATACCGGCTGGTTCTTATAGTAGCGTGCTAGAAGTAAACGGCGGCGGCAAGAAAACGGCGGTGCCTTTTACCCTGGGCATCACGGCGATGTCCATGCAGAAGCCGCGCATGTCGCTGAGTGTGTGGGATTACACCAACTCGCCCAGTTTCGCCGGTATTAACCCGCAAAACCGCGCCGCCGCCATGAAGCTGATGCGTTCGCATTATGTCGATAGCACCTGGGGCACCAGCCTTGCCCTTCCCAAACCGGATGGGGCGGCCTTCGATGCAACGCACCAACTGAAAGGAAAACTCGATTTCACCAACTTCGATGCCTGGATTGCCCAATGGCCTGATGCACGGCGTTATTTCGTTTTCCTCGCTGTGGGCGATAACTTCGCCGGAACCAAGATGGGCACGCCCGAGTTCAACGCCCGCGTGGGCAATTGGGTGCGGGCGATTTCGGCCCATGTGAAGTCGCTGGGCAAAGACCCCAAGCAGTTGGGGCTGCTGTTGGTCGATGAGCCGCACTCCGATGCGCAAGACGCTATTATTGCGGCCTGGGCCAAGGCCATCAATGCTACCGCGCCGGAGTTGACGCTGTTTGAAGACCCCATCTGGCTGCGTCCCGACCAGGCTAAGATTCAGGAAGCGATCACCGAAGTCGATCTGCTCTGTTTCCATATTCCCGTCTACAAAATGGGCGGCCCGGAAGTGGAAGCCTATGTGAAAAAGCTGCGCGAAAGCGGCAAAGAGTTGTGGATGTATCAGGCCACCGGCCCGGTGCGCCAATTCGACCCGCAGCTTTCCTATCGCCAGTTGGCCTGGCACTCTTATTCCATCGGCGGCACCGGCATGGGTTTCTGGGCCTTTGGCGATACCGCAGGCGCGCCGACTTCGTGGAATGAATACGCCGCCGACTATGTGACCTTTGCGCCGGTCTTCGTCGATAAGAATACCGTTTATAATAGCTTGCATTGGGACGCCGTGCGCGAAGGCATCCAGGATTTTGAAGAACTCTCCATGCTTCAAGACGCCATCAATAAATCCGGCAACACTGCCTGGAAGCAGCAGGCACAGCGCGTGCTCGATGACGCGGTGCAGGCCGTCACCGCGCCGTGGGACGGCAACCGCGACTGGCAAAAGAAAACCGACCCTTACCTCACCGATTCGCAACTTCAAAAAGTGCGAAAAATCTTAATAGGAAAACCAAAATAGTCTATGTCAACAAACCAACCTGTACGTATTGCAATCGTGGGTGGCGGGCGTGGCGGCGTTTATCGAAACGTCAGCCAGGCCCTGCCCGAGAAAGTGGAGCTGGTCGCCCTGTGCGACCAGAAGCCCGAAGTACTCGCGCTCTGGAAGTCGGAATTTCCAGAACTCAAGTTGTTTAGCGATTATCAGGAACTGCTGGATTCTCCCGATATCGACGCCGTGATTCTTGCCACCCCGATGCAAGTGCACGCCAGCCAGGCCGTGCAGGCGCTATATGCCGGAAAACACGTGCTCACCGAAGTAGCCGCCGCGCTCACGCTGGAAGAGTGCTGGGAACTGGTCGAAGCCGTCGAAAAGACCGGGTTGGCCTATATGATGGCTGAAAACTTCTGCTATCTGCGCATGAACCTGCTGGTGCTCAATATGGCCCAGCAGGGCGCGTTTGGCGAACTGACCCACGCCGAATGCGGCTATGTCCACGACGTGCTGGCCGCCACCCACCTGCCCGATGGCTCCATCGCCTGGCGCGGCACCATGATGCGCGACTTCAACGGCATCAACTACCCCACCCACTCGCTGGGGCCGGTTTCGCAGTGGCTGGGCATCAACCGCACCGATTCGTTCGACTACATGATGACGGTGGTTTCGAAAAATGCTTCGCAGGCCGATTACTACGCCCGCAACTTCGGCAACGACCACCCCGGCGCCAAGCCCGAATACTGGAAGCAAGGCGATTCGGCGCTCACCCTGATGCGCACTAAAGGCGGCGTGGTCGTCTACCTGCGCAACGACTTCGCCTCGCCGCGCCCATGGAACTACCTGCACTATGGCTTACAGGGCACCAAAGGCGCGTTTCAATCGGGCCGTGATATCAACGAAGAGCCGGTCGCCTGGCTGCGCAATGGCGAGCGCGATTCCTCGGGCGCAACCTGGAACCCGCTTTGGGACTATGCCGCGGAATATGAGCACCCGGCATGGAAGAAAGATGGTGAGGCCGCTCTCGCGGTGAGCCGCTTGAGCGAATATTTCGTATTGCAGGAATTTGCCGATGCCATTCTGGAAAAACGCGCTCCGGCGATCGACGTTTACGACTCGGTAGTACTGAGCAGCGTGTTCCCACTTTCAGTGCAATCGACGGCGGAGAACGGGCAAACCGTGAAATTCCCCGACTTCGCAAAAAATAAACCCCAACCTGTAAAATTATAACGTTAAACATTACGTAATAATCCGTTATAATAATCGCCAACCGTAATTGTTGTGCGATTCCAAAACCGTATTTAAGACGTAGGAGCGAATTTCATGGACAAAGTTAGGCACGCCGTTATCGGCTTGGGTTGGTTCGGGGAGAAGCATTGCGAAGCCCTGGCCGCCATCCCCAACGTAGAAATTGCAGCAGTGTGTACCCGCACGCCGGAACGTTTGGCCGAAGTGGCCGATCGGTTCAACGTTCAGAAGACCTACACCGACTATCACGAACTGTTGGCCGACCCGGATATCGATTCGGTGAGCATCACTACCATGTGGGATCAGCACGCCGCCCCCACCCTGGCCGCACTGGATGCCGGTAAGCACGTGTTTCTGGAAAAGCCGATGGCTTCGACAGCCGAGGATTGCCAGGCCATCGTGAATGCCGCCAACGCTGCCAGCAGCTATTTCATGGTGGGCCACGTATGCCGCTTCAACCCGCGCTATGCCGCCGCCAAGAAGGAAGTGGAAGCCGGCAAAATCGGTAAAATCGTCTCCATGTATGCCCGCCGCAACCTGCCGCGCTGGGTGACTGAAGACATCCTCGATAAAATCGGCCCCATCATCGGCGACGGCGTCCACGACACCGACCTCATGCTGTGGCTTTCGGGTGCCAATATCGAAAGCGCCTACGCCCAGACCGTCAACGTGCGTGGCAAGAAGAACCCCGACCTGGGTTGGACGATGTACAAGTTCGATAACGGTGCCACCGGCGTGTTAGAAGACGTGTGGTATTTGCCCAACACCTCCCCCTTCCAGATCGACGAGCGTTTGGAAATCATCGGCACCGAAGGTTCGCTGCACATCCACGACACCTTCCCCAACTACGCCGTATGCGACAGCGACGGTTTCCGCGCCCCCGACACCACCTACTGGCCCACCCTGCACGGCCGCCTCTCGGGAGCGTTGCGTGAGGAATTGGCCTACTTCGCCAACTGCATCGTCGAAGGCCAGAAGCCTTCGGTCATCACCCCCGAAGAATCAATGGCCGCCGTGGTGGCGTGTTTAGCTGCCGAGAAATCCGCTGCTACCGGCGAGATTGTACGACTGTAAAAGGGATTCACCGCAGAGGACGCAGAGTTCGCAAAGAGAAAGAGAGTGTTGGAGAAAATGAGATGGAGTAGTGAGAGCTATAAACCACTAGTGCGCTTATTATTCTTTCCTTAACTTTCTACTTACTTCATTACTCTCTAAAAACTCTGCGTCCTCCGCGTCCTCTGCGGTGAATATTAAACCTATGAATTTGAAAACCGTTGCTGTTTTTGGGGCGAGCGGGAAGTTGGGGCAGCACGTGCTGCGTGTTCTGGCGGCGCGGGGGTTGGCGGTGCGGGCGCTGGTGCATCGCACGCCGATTGTGGGTGAGAACATCACCTGCGTTTCGGGCAGCATTTCCAACATCGCCAGCGTGCGTGAGACCATCGCCGGAGCTGATGCCGTGGTTCACCTCGCTACCACCAAGGAAGACCCCGAGACCTTCTTCGATGTCGCCATGCGCGGCACCTGGAACATTCTCGAAGCCTGTCGCGAGAGCGACGTGCAACAGGTGCTGCTGTTTGGCGGCGATGCGGCGCAGGGTATCTGGTTCTTTCCGCAGCCGATTCCCATCGACGAAAACCACGCCCTCACCGCCTATCCCGGCTACTATGCCTTTTCCAAAGTGATGGAAGAGCAAATGGCCGAGCAGTATTCCATCCAATATGGCGTGCCCTACACCGTGCTACGGGCTTCGTGGGTGTTCGATGGCGACGACCTGCTGCGTCACTTCTCGCTACTGGAAAACGTGAATCCCTCTGAGCCAGGCCACGGTTTTGGCGCAGTGCCCGAAAACGTGATGCAACTGGTGCGCGGAGGCCGCGAACATGTACCGATTCTCGTCGATGAGAACGGCACCGCCCTCAAGCGCCACATCGTGCACGTGGACGACGTGATGCAGGCGTTCGACAAAATGCTGGGCAACCCCGTCGCCGTCAACACTAGCTTCAACATCGCCGCCCCTTCGGCTTTCAACTATCGCGTGGCCGCCGAATACATCTCACAAAAAACCGGCCTGCCGACCATCGAAATTCCCTGCCAGTATCACGGCTTCGAAATCAACATCAACCGCGCCAAAACCCTGCTGGGCTACGCCCCGGAGAACGATTTCTTCAACATGGCAGATAAAGCGTTGGCGTTTAGACAAGGAAATTAACCGCAGAGGACGCAGAGTTCGCAGAGAATTTAGAGTTCAGGGCAAAGTCGCTTCACGCTACATTCCTTATCTCTTTTTCTCCGCGATCTCTGCGTCCTCTGCGGTGAATCAAAAGGAGTATTAACTATGCGTGCTTTTCATCACATGGGCTTGCCCACCGACGAGAAACAGGAAAACGAAGTTTATGTCGAGGCTTCCAAGCTGTGGGTCACCGACCCCGAAGCCCATCCCTATAAAGTCGAGTTTTTGCGCTACGAAGCCGATTCGGCTGTGACCGGGCCGGTGCGCGACTTGCCGCACATCGCCTACACCACCGACGACCTGCACCGCGAAATCGAAGGCAAAGAGATTTTGCTTGGCCCTTTCACCCCGCTCGAAGGCCTGGAAGTCGTCTTCATTTTTGAAGATGGCGCTGTGGTCGAATACATGCAGTTTGGCGACCGCAAAAGCATTTCGGGGTAAGCGTTATGGCAAATCTTCAGGATAAGGTCATCATCGTCACCGGTGGCACCTCGGGTATCGGTGCCGCCTGTGCGCGGCATTTTTCGAGCATCGGTGCCCACGTAGTGCTGGCTTCTAACCAACAGGCCGAAGGCGAAGCGCTCCAGGCCGAACTCATCGCCAATGGCGCGCAGGCGCTGTTTGTGCACACCGACGTGGCTGATGAAAGCAGCGTGCAGAACATGGTGAAAACTGCGCACGAGCACTTCGGGCGCATCGACGGCGTGCATTGCAATGCGGGCGTGTGGCGCAAGGGCAAAGTCACCGAGTTCAACGCGGCCGACTGGAACTTCGTGATGGGCGTCAACGTGCAGGGCGTGCTGTGGACGGCCAAACATGCCATTCCCGTGATGGAGCAAAACTCCCACGAGAACGGCCCCGGCGGCGTGTTCCTGGTTACCACTTCGGTGGCGGCGTTCATCGGTTTCCCCGAACACGTCATCTATTGCGCTTCCAAAGCCGCGCTCGAATCCATCGTGCGCTGCCTGGCGACCGACCACGCCGGTAAAGTGCGCGTGGCGGGCGTTTGTCCCGGCACCATCGATACCCCCATGCTGGCCGCGACCTGCGCCGGGTGGGACAAGCCGGTGGAAGAGTTGTATGCCGAAGTGGCGCAGAAAATCCCGGTGCGTCGTTTGGGGCAACCCGATGATATCGCCAAAGCGGCTGCGTTCTTGCTGAGTGATGATGCGAGTTATGTCAACGCGACATCGCTCATCCTCGACGGCGGCACGCTGGCCTTGCCGCCGTGGTAACGTCAACCTAACTCCTCCCCCTCAGGGGGAGGCTGGGTGGGGGAGTCGAGGCTTAATGCTGAACTGTGAATTATGAATGATGAACCGAAATAAAATTCAGCATTCATAATTCAAAATTCATTATTACTCCCGACCTCCCTCCCCCAACCCCTCCCTGAGGGAGGGGAGTTCATACGGCCTTGCGCGAAAGGAACACAACATTTAACGCTGTAAATAAAGGAAAGACATTTTATGGTTCGATTGGGAATAGTAGGCGGCACCGCGATTTATCACGCGCTGGCCTTTGGCGGATTGATTAACGGTGTGGCCCCGGGGCAGATTCGCCCTGACAACTGGCCGGAGTTTCCCCAGTGTGTCGAAGACGCGCGCATCACCGTGGTATGGGATGAAGACCAGGATAACGCCCGTAAGCTGGCCGAGGTCTATGGCATCGACGTGGTAGCGCAAAGCCATGAAGAAGTGATTGCCAACTGCGACGGCGTCATCATCGCCGACGACGTGACGCGCAACCATTGCCGCCATGCCCGCCCTTACCTGGAAGCCGGTGTGCCGACCTTCATCGACAAGCCGCTGGCCCCCGATGCTGCCACCGCAGCCGAGTTGCTGGAACTGGCCGCCAAGCACAACGCCCCGCTGATGTCGAGTTCGGCATTGCGCTACGCCGCCGAAACCGAAGAGTTGCGTGCCGACCCCAGCAAACTGGGCGATATCAACCTCACCACGGCCGTTGGCCCCAACGAACTGTTTTTCTACGGCATCCATCCGGTGGAACTGGCGCACTCGATTCTGGGCGGCGGCATCGCCACCGTGCAGAATATCGGTAATGAAGACCAGGACATCGTAAAGATCACCTACAAAGATGGCCGCATTTTGATGGTGCTGGTCTCACGCACCATTGGTTTTGGCTTCGAAATCACGCTCTACGGCACACAGGGCCGCGAACGCATCGTCGTCACCGACGGCACTGCGTTCTACGCTAACCAATTGCGCCTCATCGCACAGATGACACGTGAGAAGAAAGCGCCGGTGCCGATCGAGAACGCACTCGAAGTGATTCGCATTCTCGAAGCCGGTAAGAAGTCGTTTGCCGAAGGCGGCACCGTCATCACGCTGTAACCAGAAAAGGCCAACGATACTCCTTCGATAAGTACGTTATCCTTTGATGGCGGCACCCCACGGGTGCCGCCATTTTCTTTATTTCAACCTTTGGAGAGAATACCCACCCCATGAGCACACGCGAACAGAAATTGCAGGAACTTGGTTATGAAATCGACCGCATCAACCCCCAGGGCGAACTGATCAAAGGTGTCGTCACCGACGGCACCACTCTTTATGCCTCGGGCCAGGTGCCTTTTGACGGTGCCGATTTGAAATTCGTCGGCAAGGTGCCTTCGCAAGTCAGCCTTGAAGATGCCCAGAAAGCTGCTGAGCTATGCGCCGCCAACCTGCTGCGCGCCGTGCACCGCCATGTCGGCAGCCTCGACAACATCGAGCGCGTGCTGCGCATCACCGGCTATGTCAACGTCGAATCCGACTTCACCGACTGCCATGTCGTCATCAACGGTGCATCCAACCTGGTCAAAGAAGTCTTCGGCCCCGAAGCCGGTCAGCACGCCCGCAGCGCCCTGGGCCTGGCCCAGTTGCCGCTCGGTGTAAGCGTTGAAGTCGAAATGATTTTGAAGCTGAAAGCGTAAACACGCTTTTGTCATAACCTCGCCCTCTTTCTACGCTTTAATTACCAAGGTATAGAAAGAGGACGTCACCACAGCACCTCGTCATCCTCGCGAAGGCGGGGATCCAGGTCGCAGCACAAAAGCCGGACACCTGCTTTGCGCTTATGCCACACTCCTATCCGCTACTCACCCCGAGCAGCGATGCACCACCTGGATCCCCGCCTCCGCGAGGATGACGAAATAGAACGTCCCAGCCCGATTAATTCGTCAATTTAAGGAGCCATTCCTCATGTCGTTCCGTGACCAGCTAAGCCAAAGCCCCCAATTAGGACTCTGCATCATGTACCCGGCACCGGGTGTTATCGAGCGCATTGCAAGCGAATGGGATTGGGTCTGGATCGACGGCCAGCACGGCGAGTTGGGTTACAGCGACATCCTCGCCATCGTGCGCGCCTGCCACTATGTTTCGCGCCCGGCCTTCGTGCGGGTGCCCGGCCACGATTTCGGTGCCATCGGTAAAGCCCTCGATACCGGAGCAGAAGGCGTCATTGTTCCTTGCGTCGATACCCCCGAACAGGCCGCAGCCATCGTGCAAGCCGCCAAGTTCGCTCCGCTGGGCAACCGCTCTTACGGCGGGCGGCGTGTGGTCGATATTCGCGGACGCAACTATTCACAAACCGCCAACGACGACGTGATTCTTGCGGTACAGATCGAATCGCCGCAAGCCATCGAAAACGCCGACGCTATCGCCGCGCTGCCCGGTGTGGATGCCCTGTTCTTAGGTCCGGACGACGTGCTGCTGCGCCGTGGCATCGCTCCCGATGCACCACGCAACCCCGAAACTCTGGGAGCCGATATGAAAGCTGTAATGGACGCCTGCCGCAAGCACGGCAAGTTCGGCATTATGGTTGGTTTTGGCGCGGAGATGCTGCAAGAGTGCATTTCGCAAGGCTATTCGATGATAGTCTCCGGTGGCGATGTGGCGTTTTTGGCAAGTGGCTCGAAGCAAGCATCAGAAGCGGCGCGGGCGATTATTAGCAAGAATGTTGCGGTTGAGAGTGAAAGCGGCAATTCGTTGTATTGATGTTTTTGGAGTGCGGTGACTTGTCACCGCGTTGTGTCGGCGTTTATTGGAACTATGGCGATGCGGTTATGTCTTCGCGGTGACAAGTCACCGCACTCCAAAAAAAGAAGCCGGGACGCCTGTTCAGGCATCCCGGCTTTTTCGTGTTTATTCACTTACGGTTTCTGAATAAAATCATCCCACAAGTTAAAGATACGCTGTTCGTGCAGGAAGAGACGGGCCACCGGCACCGAGACATCGGTCAGCATTTTCTGGCGATGCTCCCACAGCGGTTGGAGAATCTCTTTCTTGTTGGCAGGCAGCTTGGCGTTGGGGTCTTGCAGATTCAATTGACGGAAGGTTTGCGCCATCAGCTTCGAGTGGTCGAAACCGCGCCGAATCATTTCCACCCGTTGCCGTTGCAATGGCGTATCGGCGGCGGCCTCTGCCTTTTGCAGCAGGCTATCGGCCTGTGCCACTACTTCGGGAGTCAACATGAGCGGAACCAAACGAGCGTGAGCAGGCCACCAGCCGCCCCAGGTCATGCGCGAAACCAGTTTGTGCTGACGCAGCAGTTCAGGAGCATCGGCGGTCACTTTTTCGAAATAGGCGTAATATTCCTGCATCGCCGGAGCGGCTTTGCCAAAGGCGGAGAAGTATTCGCCGGTTAACTCTTCGTAGGTCGCATTCGGACGCGAATGCTTTTCGGCCAGCACATAGTAGGAAAGCCCCTGCCCCGACCAGTTGCCGACCAGCGAATCGAAATCGGTCCCCAGCAGGTTGCGCTTGAGGAAAAAATCGAAATCGTTGAACAGCGTCCGCGAGAAGTTGTAGCCGGTGCCGTGGCCGGTATGCAGCAGGTTGGGACGCCAGGTAAGGCGAGCGTTGGCGGCAGCCCAGCCGTTCCATTCATCGACGATGAATCGTTCATCGGGATAGAAGCCTTCGCCACCCACGTAGCCGATAACGATATTATCTTCCAATTTGATCGAAGTCAGCGGCGGATGCCGGTAGCCCATATAGGCATAACCGGTGACTTTGGCGTTGGGGTCGATAGCCGCCATCTTTTTGGCCAGGATATTCCACATGCGCACATGGCGGTCGCTCAGGAAGGGAAAATCGCGCGTGGTGCGGAAAATCTCCTCATCGCTCTTGTCCGCCAGTTGAGGGGCATCCCAGGCACGGGTTTCGGGGCGTGTGTCATAGCCCATGGAATCGTTGGGGGCCGCGCTGAGATATTGATTCGCCGCCGGGTCTTTTTCCCACTGGGCTTTCCAATTGTCGATGATTTTCTGATGCACTTCCGGGTTGGACACATTGAGCTGCACACCTTTGGGGCTAATCTGTTTGACACCTTGCGGCGGGCGGGCGAACCAATCGGGATGGTCCTTGGAGTATTTGTCCCACCAGTCGGTAAACGCATGGCCAAAGCGTGCGTTGGTGCTGCGGTTCATACGCTCACGCTTGAGCCAGGTGACATGCTCACGGCTGATTTTGTTCCAATCTTGCGCATCGATTTTAACACCGAGATTTTCCGCCAGGGTATTGGCGACACCCGTGCCGCCGTAACCGTTGCGTAATTCGCGAATCATGGTGAGTTGCGGCTTCCAGTTCCACGATTTGGTATCCACCGTCAGCGTCTGGCGCGGCGTAAACACTTCGCCTAATTCTCCCGGCCATAGCCAACGCGCGCCCAGCTCTTTTTGCACCAGTTCCAGCACGGCATAGTAGCTGCCCGACCAGGTGACGCCGGGATAAGGCGCTTTATCGTTGCCCAGCAAACCAATGCGCTGCGGCTCGATGATGACGCGTGCTTCTTCCTGTGCCAGGGGCGTTTTATCCCAACCGTTACGCCCGGTGAGTTCGCTTGCACCCACCGCGATATAGGGCGACTGTCCATCCCACTGCGTCGTGGTTTGCACCGGCAAGGAAACGCCGGTGATGCGCTGCACCCAGTAGTTGAGTTCGTTCACCGCCTCGGTGACTTGAGGCTCGGGGTTAGGCCGGGTCACGATGACAAAGCGCGGTTGGCGGTTTTCCACCAGATGAACCGGAGCGGCTTGCGCCGCTGAAGCAATGGCCCACATCGAAGAGGCCAAAGCCGCTGTTACGAAGAGTTTCTGCAATTTCATGAGAGATAAAAGATATTGGGACAACAATTAATCCGTACTCGTTGTCCAATGACGCCACTGTTCTTTACCCGGCCCGACAATCGTCGAGCGTTTCAGCGCCTTCACGTGACCATCGGCATACAGCACGTTGACGGTTTCCAGGTGCCGGTCGTGGATATAGCGGGCATAGTCTGTTGTGCCTGTGCCGGGCGAAACCACGTCATAAGTCGCAGGCAGGGTGACGCCGCGCGAATCGGTAGCGTGAATGGTGCCGGTAGGGTCATCGATAGCGGCCAGAGAAGTATAGGAAGACGCGCCATGCAGGCTCACCCCACAATTGGAAGTGCATGCCTCGGTGATGCCGCCCAGCGAATTGGTAATGTAGCGCACCACGTCGAAAGAAATTGCGTACGAAACGGTGTTATGCGCACTGCAGCCGCCTGTATAAACCCGCTCGATGCTGGGGCACTGGAAAATCTGCCAGTTTTTGGTGTATGGCTCGATAAACGTGGGCCAGGCCGCATAGCCTGTCGAAGGGCAGGCATCGTAGGGCGGTGAGATGTTCCGGTGGCGAAAAAGCCGCTCGTCATAATCTTGTGCATATTGCATGATTGCAAGCCCGATTTGCTTCAGGTTACTCTGGCACGCCGAACGGCGGGCATTTTCACGCGCCCGGGCAAAGACAGGGAATAATATCGAGGCAAGGATAGCTATTATAGCAATGAAAACAAGCAGTTCTATTAACGTGAACCCACGTAAAATAGTTTTTGGTGTTCGGGTATTCATGGGCAAATTTCCTTAACTCTCAGTCTCGCCTGCCGGTTTTTACTTCTTCCGCCATGCTATTTAATTTATACCCGTTTCGCTTTCGACTTAAACCTGCTTCACCATCCCGTGATTTTCACTTCATGCGCATATTTATCTCTTACGAGCGTTACTGGTGTCTATTTACCGATTGTCGATAGAGTGAGGGCGACTGCCCGGTATGTCGATGAAAAACCCGGCTGAAATGTGAGAGCAGCGGATAGCCGGTGAGGCGAGCGATTTCCTGGATCGACTGCGAACTGGTTTCCAGCATCAATTGCGCCACCTCCATGCGCGACTGCAACACGAACTCCATGGTGGTTAAACCGGCATGTTTCTTCAGGATCCGATTGAGTTGCGAAGGCGAAAGCCGCACCTGCATGGCAATATCTTCGGGCTTGAGCGGTTCGTGCAGATGGAGGCGGATGTATTCATAAACTCGTTGAATGACGGGATGATGCAGCGCCTTATCGGGAGAACTTTCAGGAAAACGGGAGTACAGCCCATCGGTCATGTAGGGAATTTCACGCGAAAGTGCTTGCTGTAAACGCAGCATCAGGGCCAGAGCAAGTGCGCCAGCAGTTGCCGTGCAAGGGTTGGCGCTGGCGAGTTCGTCTTGCAGCACCTCCATCAGCGGCGCGAGTTTATCGTCTCTCACCAGCAGCGAATACTGGGCTTTATGGACGGAATCTTCAAGCTCCGTGACATGACACAACGCCCCAATCGGTAAAATGCGGAGTGTGTAGGTGCAGGAATCGGCAATTGCAGGCGCATTGGCCTCCAGAAACATTTGCTCCCGGCTCCAGGGCACGTGGGCCGGCACCAACAGATAAGAGGGTGTCTGCAGGGAAAATGCATATCCGCCGCACTCTTCAACAGGCTGCCCCTGCTCTTTAGCATTCTGCAACATTGCCGTGGTGACGCCCATGATGAGTTCGATCTTGCCCTCTACCACGCAGTGCAGCCTTGGATACTGGAGCGCATTCATATTGGGCTGTTCCCAGGCTATTCCCCGGGGGTATGTCGTGTGAGCATCTGCCAATTCGAGGGGTGAAATCGGCAACTTCCGCACCCCCACCCCCTTCGGCACCCGCAATGGCAAATCGGCCAATATCAACCGTTTCGCGCCGTGCCGCTGCACATCGGGCAAGACGACGTCCTGGAGGATAGAGAGATGCTGCTTACGCAGGAGGAGGGGCGATTCCATGAAAACAATGCAATCATGCCATAATCAGATTCTGGATGAAAGCTGCATATTCATGCCCATAAGGTAATGACTTTTCTACTCGAATACCCCGGCGAATTGCGGTGACTTGTTTATTTTCCACGGGATTGTAACCAGGCTTTTCGTAATCTTCCCACCAAAGCCCCACGCCATATCGCTGCCAACCGGGCAATTGTTCAAACATAATCTCATACTCCCGCAGGAGTTCTGTCTTGGCAGTCAAAGTTTGCCGTTCAAGAGCGCGGGTCGCCTGCTCCACGCTTTGCCCTGCCTTACGCAGCATCCAGTAGCACCAACCGTTAAGCGCACAACGAGCCGCATCGGCTTGCCGCCAGCGGAAATAATCGACCACCGCTTCGTCGTTCCCTAACCACACCCGGCTATCGAAATGCACGGTATGCCCGCTTGCGTTGGTAAATGTGGCGCTGGCGATTCCCGCTGAAAGCGAAACTGCTTTCTCCTGGCTGCGCCCGAACAGGTTCCAGTCGCGCGGCAACAAAATGGAGATTTCATCGCTTTCGGTATAGGCATAAATACCTTGAAACTGCTCCAGCAGCGCCTGAGCCGTTTCCACCATGTGAAGATGAAACTGCTCGTCGAACGGTTTTTCAAAATGCGAGACGGTCAGTTGCGAAAAACCATGCCCATCGACCCGGATAATCGGCCATTCTCCCGCAGGCAGGCGCAGGGAGTGGTAACGCTCACCGGCACGCATCATTTCTTCAAATCGGTCGTTATTCATTGTCTATTTGCCACTCCAAAATCTCAAAACTGCCACCATCGGCCTGCCGCACATAAAACAACCGATCGAATCCCTCATCGTAACGCGGAAGCACCATGTTAGCAGCGGTCGCAAATATGGCGACATCCGGCACCCGCGCCTTGCCTTCACGCCCGGCATTGCGTTCCAGACACGCTTGTACTTGCGATTGGAAATAATAACCGATGACCCGGGCACCATGCCTGCGAGCCAACTCGATAATCGCTGCGCGCGACTCAGCAGTGGGGTTGGTATTATCAATCACCACCGATTGCTGTTGTTCAAGCGCCTCATTCAGTAAGTGAAGTTGGCGCTTTTCCCGATTGGCGGCGTTGCGGAAGTTATCCTTGCTGATGTGCTGGTGGGTATCGGCGAAGTTGTGCCGGAAAAATGTTGTTTTTCCGGCACCTTGCAGGCCAATGAGCAAAACGACTTCGACTTTTCTGTTGTTTTCCATGTAAGCCACAAAACGGGAGTGCGAGAAAATGTTGACGCATAAGTATGCACACTCTTCTCTGTGGTGTTATTGTAGCCAATATCCCCCTGGGCAACTTCTTGAATTCACAAGTGAGATGCCAAGAGAGAACTGAGTCGCTAAAGATTATTTCGCTCTTGCATTGGATAAAGCCTCGGCAACGCCCACAGCGGCGCGCAGGCAAAAGCATGGCACAAACTTCCAGCCCTGCCAAAGGCTTCCCTACCGTGCTGATGAACATTGGCTTCCCACACCGTGGGCGAATTCTCTTCCAGCATTCCGCCCCAGTAGCGGATGAGACGCGCTTTGGCGGCTTCGTGATGACCGTTTTCCACCAGCACCCGAATCACGAAGTGCATCATATAAAGTTCGGGTTTGAAGAGTTCGTCGCTATCTGCGGCCAGTTTTTCGCAGAGCGTTGCCGTGATGGCCGGGGCGTGGTTGATGAGACAAGCCAGCGCCTGGGCCAGTTCGCTGCACATTTCGCCCGCTTCCAGTTCACGATAGCACTGGCGCTCTTCCCACCAGAAGCGCCGGTGCCAGTTGGCAGCGAGGCGGTCGGCTTGTTGTTGCCAGTGCTTTCCATCTGAACCAGCCTGTTCATGGAGTTGCGTCATCGCTTGCAGCGCCAGAATATAGAAACCATTGATGGAAGCACTGGCCTGCCCGGTGAAGAAATCTTTTTGCTGAAACTCAAACGACCAGTCGAGGAAATTCCAGTATTTTGCCGGGCCAACCAACAAACCATCGGCATCGGCGAACTGGGCCAGGGCTTCGATAACGGTTTCCACCTGCGGCAGGAAAGAGTACGCCAGTGCGGCATCCCGCTCTGCCAGGTCGAGCAGAATCAGCGGTAGAAAGGCATTGGTCGCCAGAAAGACAATGTTTTCGCGGTCGGCGTTGGGCACCGCGCCATAAATGAGGCCATCGGGGTTGAGGTCGGAAAGCGCCAGGTTTAAGCACCGCGCCACCATTTGCGGGTCGCCACCGGCTTCAAGCCAGAAAAGCGCATTCACCACCAAATCGTTCATCCACAACGCCTGCTCGCGCCACGGACAGTCGTTGATGGTATCGGTGACACAGCTCGAAACGGTGTGATGCGCAATGGTGTAGAGTCGATTGAAACTCTCATCCTCACATTGGAAGCCGGGTGGCGGCAATGGATAACGCCGGTCAACACCCCGCAGCCCCACCAGCGAAAGCGGGCCAGTAGCGGTTATCTGTAAAAACCGGTAGCCGCGTTCTTGTAGCGTAGCCCCCAATATCTGGCTGCCTTCACGCGTGATAAAGCGATCGGCGTAGGTGCGGTTGATCTCCGGTGCGTAGATATTGACACGTCCTTCCGTCAGGTATTCGCCATAGCCGACTTCCACCTTAATGCCTTGCACTGCCAGCACTTCAATTTCAGCGCCACCGATGATTTCCTGTGCAAACTCAAAAACCACCGGCTCACCGGCTTGCAGCGCAATGGGAAAAGTAGCCCCCAGCGGCTGGTGATGCGAAACCTCCAACATGCGGCAGTCGCGCGGCAGCAACTGTTTCTCGATGGCAAAAAACTCGGGCGCTTGCCAATCGAGAGCAGCCACGCGCAAATCGCGCCATTCACAGTAGCCCGTCTGGAAATTGAAGACTGCCGATTGGCTGTCGAAGCTCTCATCACGCGCCACCTGCCAGATGAGTTGCGTATCTTCAACTTCAACCCACAATGCAGGCCGCGCCGGGGCGATTTTGAAAGTCGGTTCGTTGGTGGTGCCAACCAGCACCCGCAGGCGATTCTTCCCTGCTTTCAAAAATGGGGATAAATCGAGCGAATCGTAAAAATTGAGCGCATGGTTGCCACGCGCCGGGCCACTGGCGACTTGGCTCTCATTGCACCATAAGCGATACCACGACTCGGCGGCGATGCGCACTTGCAGTTGAGCGGGAATAGCGGGGAGTTCAAATTCGGTGCGAGCCTGAAAATAGACGTTTTTTTCGTTTTTGATACCAACGGGGGCAAACCAAAGTGATGACTTCATAAGTTCCTTCAAAACAACAAGGGATGGAGCATGGCTTCATGCTCCATCCCGGGGAATGTTTCCTACAACGCACTCCCGTTTTCTTCAGCGTAATACCGGATGCACAACTGTGGCAGGCTTACCCGCAACCGGCTTGGAAGTGAGCTTAACCAACTCGATAGCGATGGAATTGCCCGACCATGTGCAAATCTTCAACGGCCTGGGCATGCAGGGCCTTGAACTGAGCGCCATTTCCTCCACCACCGCCTGGCCGTTCAGGCGGATGGTAGCTTGATTGTTAACCACCAACAGGTGCAGTTCCACTTCTTCTTTGGCGGGCCAGGTCACCAGTTTCAGAGCTTGGTCGTTCCAACCATCAAGCGGCGCACGCACGCTCCACTGTCCGTTGGAACATTGGATATCGACCGGCCCGAACTCCAGCCGGATGACCACGTTCTCCAGTGCCTTCAGTTTCAAGACCGCTTCAGCATCGCCGGAAATGGCACTGCCTTCCAGCACGGCCTGGGCCTCGCTGCCGTGAATTTTGCTGCCTAAAACCAACTGCCGGCCTTTACCGGCACCAGCGGCTATATCCTGGCGTGTCACCCCGTTACCCTGCGTATTTACCTGCCACTGGCCGGTATCCATTGCCCGGAGTTCGGGAATAACCGGCTTCGCCCGGGGCGGTGCTTCTCCGCTGGTGGGGAGATAGAAATAACTACTGCTGCCGATACGCGGATCGTTGTAATCGAGCAACACCGGTTCCTGGCCGACCTGCTGGCGAGGACGTAAAGCCACGGCGTGGTAGGGCTTGAGGGTCACGGCAATTTTCCCATCTCTGGCCAGGAAAGTCTGCCCGGTGAGAACATCGATCCACTCGTTTTGCGCACCGGCAAACTTGCTGCCGTCGAGTGTAATCTGGTCGTCAAAAAAGCCGAAGTTGGTGGCGACCAACATGCTATCGGTCGGCGTGTGGTAGTAAGAAACGCTGGTGCGGCCGGTGGCGCTTTTTTCCAGAATCTGCTGGCCTTTATCCCAGTAGGGTTGGAAGGCATTGGCCTTGTTCTTGAACGGCTCCAACAGCTTTTGTGCGGAAGCACCGTAGGTATCGGTGTTAAAAATCAAGGCATAGGCCAACGACCAGTTCTGCCCGCGCCCCTTGAGCCAGAAGTCGTGGAACTGGGTGCGATAGCCCCACGGTGCGCCGGAGTAGCCAATGAGATACTGGTGGCGCGGAATACGAAACTGCGGCAGATTTCGTGAAAGCTGCTCGCCCTCCACAAAGAAATCGACCAGGCCCAGGGTGTGGATATCGAGATCGCCACCGGTGTGGGACGACAGGGTAAAGGGTTTGCCTTTATCGTGGAAAATGCCGCGCAAGCGCTTCAGGAAGTTGCGCGTACCGATAATGCGCGTATCGCCGGGTTCGTTCCAGGCCGGTTGGCGCTGCTCGTTGCCCGAAGGGTGGGCGATATTGTTATCGTCCCAATCGACGCTGGTGCCGTCCATGTAGATGCCGTCGATATTCCCTTCGTTGGCCAGTTTGTCAATGCCATCGAGAAGCAGCTTGCCGTAGGGACCGCGCACCGACGAAACATAAGTCGTTATGCCCTTGCCGGGGTCATAGGAACGGACATACCAGTTGCGCTCGGGCAAGGCGATGAACTCCTGCTTGTACTGGCTGGTATAGGGCGCATTCTCCGCCATGGTCTGGTTGAAGTAGAGCAAAAATTGCTTGCCCTGTTCATGTGCAGCTTTGGCCCGCTTTTGCACCTCGTCCATCTTTTTCAGGTCGGGATAACCCTGATAATCCGACCACTGCTCGAACCAGAGTTCATAATCTTCGCGGCTGGTGGTGGCGGGCTGCCGCACCGGCGTGGGCTGGGTGTAGAACTGCAGCACTTCGCCCGGCTGCAATTGGCCCTGCCCGTCGATAGGGGAGACGATGAGATAGCGCGCCCTGCCTTCTTCTTTCACCTCGATTTCTTTCTGCTTATCTTTGCCGCGATAGAAATTCAGGTCACTGGCAATGGCCAGGCCACCTTCTTCGGCTCCCAGCCACAGGCGCGCACTACCCGCACCGTGATAGCCACCCGCATCGATGGGCAGAATGGTTTGCACATGGCCTCGCGACATGAAGCGGGCGTATTCTTTTTTGAGTGGGTAGACAAACTGTAAACGGTCGATTTGCCCGACCTCGCCCAGCAGGCGCACCTGATGAATGGTAAAGCCATCGTAATCGACTTCACTCCGCAGTTCGATGCGTCCTTTGGCAAAACGCCCCACGGCATGAATGACGGAACGCACACCGTTAGCCGAGAACACCGGCTTTTCCCAGCTAATTGCCACCGGTTTACCGCGCTCGGCCAGGCGCACGGCGGAAGGTGCCGCCAGAAGCTCACCGATTACGCCCACGATAGACTGCGGCAGCGCATTCTGATCGAACCCGATGGCGCCATGAGCCAGTTCCACCGTCTGGCCCTGTACCTGCGGTGCCGTCCACGGCGCAGGCACGGCGTCGCGCAAATAGCGCTGCCCGGCTTCGGTATCGGCCCATTCAGGAACCGCTTCGCCTTTGAAGCTGTGCTTCTCTTCACGCGCCACGGTTCCATCGGCGTTCTTTACGATTAAATTTGCGGGGATGGCAGCATCGGGTTGTGAGCGCTGGGGCAATTCCACCCCCACCGTGACCAGGCCATCCCGAGCCGAATGCGCGCTTTGCGAAGCACCGGCAACCTGCAACGTCGCGGTTTGCCCGGCTTCGAGTAGCACCTGCCCGGCGACCACGTTGGAGAGCGGGAAATACTCAAATGGCTTTGGATCTCCAACCGGTGTCACCTGCCCTGCTCCGCTACCAGTAGCCGGAGCGGCAACGGTTTCGTTGACGGCCACTTCATCGGCCGAAGCTGCCAGCCGAACGGCCGCCACGGGATAGGGCCGGTAGCCGCCCCATAAATTCATGCCGCGCCAACCAGCAATACCGGGCGGACGGTAACGCAGGAAATTGGCATACAACGTTTTGCCCGCCGGTTGGGAAAGACCGATGCTTTCAAAAGGAATTTTCAGCATCGCAACCCAGCCGCTGCGGTTTTTGGTAATTTTGGCATCGAAGCGAGGAGTGGGAACAATCGCTTCATCGTATTTGCGGTTTTTCACGCCCAACGCATTGACCGCAAACTGATAGAGGTGGACCAGCGGTGCCAGCTCTCCGGCCATCGCCCCTTCATAACCGCCCATGTTGAGTTCGCGACTCACACCGCCCGGCAGCCCCAGCGCCACTTCCACCGCATCGTCCACCGAAAGCTCGGCTTCCTCATGGCGCAACTGCGCAGTGGGCCGGTTGGAATCGGTTTCCTGGCAATCGACGGCCACCCATAAAAAGCGGTTATCGTGCATCAAATGAAACCGGCTGCGCACGGGAGCATCGCTCCCCACAGCATCCAGAATGAAGGCTTTACTCCATTCCTTATTATCGATAACACCATCGAGGCTCACCGAATGGTTGATGAGGGGAACGACAGGCAGTTTTTTCTGTTCGGCGGGTGAGGAGGTCATGGTCGATAAGAGACAGAGGCAAGAGGCCACAAAGGCCAAACGACCGAATTTTAAATAGCGAAAAGTTTTGGAGAGAAAAGATAAGCGTAGGGTCGGCATAGGATTGGTGATTGACTGCAAGTTACACGTCCAGCTTTAATCGTCGGTCACGGTAAAGCTTTTGAGCGCGCCCGAAGCCGCCACTTTGGTGAGCGCATCCAGCTTCATGGCTTTCACGTGTCCATCGGTAAAGAGCACGCTGGAAGTGCCCAGATGCGGTTCTGAAATCGCAGAGCCATTGCCCGGCACCGTCAATTCACGATAGCGACCGGCATTCAATACCTGTGGCGTCTGTCCGGGTTGCCAGTAGAAAAAGAAATAGCCGATTTGGTTGGGAGTACCACCGGAGTTACTGATGTAATAACTATCAGCAACCCAAACCGTAGTCGCCGGATCTTTAATAATGGCCAGTTTGGTGGGCGGGCGATATTCAGGAGTGCTCGAAGGGCCATAGAAAGCTTCATCGGCAGACGCCGAATAAGCATTATTGATTGCATAGCTACAACGCACACCAGCAGTGCCAATACCCACATTAGTCACACGAAAATGGTTCCAGTCATCCTTGGTGATACTATCGCTGGGACAGTAGTAAATCTGGGTGCTTTTGACGTAAGGATAGGTCATGTCCATCCAGGTATTGAACCCAATGGCATTCGTGGAATCCGTGAGATAACTGTAAGGTAGAGTCTCATCATAATCTTGCGCATATTGCAGCAGCCCCAAACCAATCTGCTTGAGGTTCGACTGGCAACTGGCGCGCCGGGCGTTTTCACGCGCCCTGGCAAACACCGGGAAGAGGATAGAGGCCAGGATCGATATAATGGCTATTACGACAAGTAGCTCAATCAATGTAAAACCACTGCGTTTTTCCGGCTTACTTTTGCAATCTTGTCCAAACATTGTTCATCACTCCTTTTCTATGGGTCGATACGGCTATTGCGTCAAAAAAAGTTCTATTCCATCGGCCCGGTCGTGCTTTGATGCACTTCAAGTGAAACTGGGAAAATGTGATGCTTGAACGAAGCATCGTTTTCATTGGGCGCGTTACTGTGGTTGATAGCCTGGTAGAGCGTCTTGATGGCGCAGCAACCTGCTTCATAACGGTCGCTGCCAATCGAAGTGATGCGCGGTGCAAAATGATATTCGTGCGAGGTATCATCGAACCCGGTTACGCTCAAATCGCGGGGCACCTGGAGGCCATCTTTTTCAATCTGGCGCACCAGCCCCATCGCCACGGTATCGTTATGGCAAACCACTGCCGAAAACGGCCGGTTGCTGCGCGGGTCGTAGCCGCTTTTGTATTTCAGCTTTTGCCAGCCCAGGCTCGAAGCGCATTTCCTGTCGTTGTTCCAGAACTGGTTGCCGTTGGGGTTGGGCAAAGGCAGGCTGCTATCGATCCACTCTTCACGCAAAGGCAAACGGGCTTCTTCAATCATCTTTTTGTAGCCCTGGAAACGCAGAATATCGGCTTGCCCACCGGCGTCGTCGATGGGTTTCACGCCCAGGAAAGCAATGTTCCGATGACCCAACTCCACCAGGTGACGGGTGGCCAGGTAAGCGCCTTCTTCATCGTCGGGCCGCACGCTGTGCGCATCGTCGCACCAGGCTTGGTAGGTAACAGTGGGGATGCCCAGCACCCGGATAGCCGCCACTTCGGCAGGTTTGGCGCTCAGGGAAATAACGCCATCGACTACACCTTCGCGAATCAGGCGCGGCATCGATTCGGGCCGCGCCAGACAGAGATAAACCTCCAGATCGAGTTTGAGGGCCTGGTTTTCCACGCCTTCGAGAAACGGCACGAAAAACGGCATGCGGCGCGGCGAAGGGCAGTCCATCGGTGGGAACGTCACCGCAATGACACCGGTGCGGGCGCGCTGGCCATAACGCCGGGCCGCTAACGAGCGGGCCGCCTGGTTGCTGCCGAACTCGTATCCCAGCTCTTGCGCCAGCTTTTCGATCTTCTCGCGTGTCGCTTGCGAGACTCGCGATTCACCCTTCAAAGCCCGCGCCACCAATGACTGGGAAACGTTCAGTTTTTCGGCAATTTCTTTCTGGGTAACGCTCATGACCGTGTGGTTGCGCATACTGTTTCACAATGTGTTCATGCGCATGAACACATTATACCCATTCTTCATCTGGCTTAAACATTTTTTTGGAAATGTTTTTTTTAGGGCTTGCCTGCGAGTTGTCCGAGAGCCGATTTGAGCAACGTCTCCACTTCGGGTTTAAATGGAGACGGCATATTAAAGTAGGGCAAGGCTCCCACGGGTTCGTAGCCGCCTTCTTCCAACACGCGGGCGGTGGGAATATAACCGACCACGTCGTTGCTATAGCCTAATGGCAAAATGCACCGGGTTGAACTCAGGCCACGAATATAATGTCCATATTCCACGCAAGGCTCCCCGCCTATCGCCAACAGAGAAAACTCCTCGGCCAGGTCGAGCCGTTGCAAAGGCACGGCTCTGCTCTCCCCTTCCGTCTCGAACGGTAAAACGACTTCCTCGCACCATCCCTTCAACCGGGGCGTGAGCCGTGAACTCCGGCGACCGGCCTCGCTAACAGCGTTTCCCAACGCCGCGCCGAACACGGCAACATCTTCGGGAATGCCACCACGAAAACGCTCGCCGCCCACCACCACGCAATTCGGCCGCACATCGCCAAAGCAACCAGGCAAGAAGCCCGCGACTGCACCGGTTGCTTGTTCGATATGCCTGCGCGCCGCGCCGGGATAATCGCCCGACAAAGCATAGCCGCCCAAGATTGTGGGATGACAGGTGAAATGAAACAGCACGCCGCGCAAAGTGCCATCGGCCGTGCTGGTGAAATTCAGCGCCGTCACAGTATCGTCGCGCGTTCCGAACGGGTTAGGGCCGCCGACCGTGCCATCGGGGTGAATGCGGCGGCGATTGATGGCATAGCCGGTTAAGGTGCTTTCACCCCAACTGAGTTGCACCGCTTCCAGATTTTCCCAGGCTTGCCCTGCGGCGGTTTTAATTTTGCCGCGCAAATCTTCCAGAACGGCCGTATTCAGCTTCAACGGCTCAACCGGGTGCTGGAAAATCTGGTCGAGCAACTGCGGGCCGCTATGGGTGTGGCTGGCGCAGAGGATGATTCGTTCAGGCTCAATGCCCAGCAGTTCATGTAAATCTTGCCGGATAGCTTGAGTTGCAATCGAGCCAAAACCGATAATATCGGCGGTGATGATGCACACAGCTTCATTCTCATGCCGGAGCAGGAAGAGCCGCATTTCCAGTTCGTCGAGGATGCTGTCAGCGCCTTTTTCGCGACTGGCGTAACCCGCCATTAAAGTGCCGAGTGGCGGAGTAAAAACGGCAGAGCCAGTGCCAAGCCAGAGATCATTCATGCAAGCTAATATAGGCAAGGGCTACCTAAAAGACAAGCGCTCAACATAAAAACGAAACGTCAAACGAAGAGGTCGTCAACTACGCGGGAGATGAAAGAATCGGAGATTTCAGGCATAAAAAAACTCCAAACACGCTCAATATTGTGTTTGGAGCAGACTGGTTAAAACAATGGTCGGGGTGGCGAGATTTGAACTCACGACCTCTTCGTCCCGAACGAAGCGCGCTACCAAGCTGCGCTACACCCCGTAAACCAAGGATTAATTATAGCTTTACCAGGCAGGCACGGCAATGCCTGCCCGGTAAAAAGCGATTTAATTTTACTGGTCCGCAGCCACCACCTCACTGGGAAGCAAGAGATCGGCCACCGAGGGCGCAATCAGGTTGGGAACCGTCATCAGTTCCACAGGCCCGCTAAAAGCATTCAGCTTCCATATCTTGCCATCTTGCCCGGCAGGAACCGGAATAGAGAACTGACCGGCAGCCAGAACTGTGTGGCGCACCGTGCCGGTTGAATCGCGAACAGTAGGCGAGGGGCTGGTCGGCGCTCCCCCTGCATAACCGCCAACTACCGTCGTCCCTTTGGGCACGTAGAAATACAGGTAGTAACGCCCCGTGGCCACCATAGTCGAAGACGGTTGCCAGGTGAGAGGATGAGCGCTTGCCTTCGACATCAAGGTCGTGCCCAATCCATCCGAGAGTACCAGGGTATGCATCTCATCGTAGGTCGTATCCAATGAAAGCGTGCGCGTCACTTTGTCGGGCGCGGTGCCGGCGGAATCGACCGGCGTCCCGGCTAGGTTTTTCTTAGCGTATAAGGTAACGGTTGCGTCACCCCGATCCGAATAACTCCACCCCGCCGAAACACTGAGATCGATGGTTGAAGGTGCGGTCGCTACCCAGCTATGGAACGTGTGAACACCCCGGAAGTAGGCAAACGAACCGGCTGTCACCGTGCCCAAGCCCAACGGCGTATTAGGAACCAGATCGCTGGAATAAGTTACCGGCGTCCAGCGCGTCACGATCAGCGTTGCACTCGAATGATTACCCGCGTAATCATAAGCCGTCACCGTAATGACATTGACACCAGCGGCAATCGGCACATTATCAATAGTCCAGTTGTCGGTGCCTGTCGCCGTGCCGCTGCCGCCGCGGTCGTTGCTCCAGGTCACTTCATCCAACGACGTGTTGTCGGACGCAGTTCCGGCCAAATTAAGGCTTGATGCTCCCGTCAGGTAGGTGCCGGTATTCGATGGCGTGGTGATCGCGACCGAAGGCGCGGTAGTTTCATCGGCCATCACCACTTCGATAGGCAATAGCAGATCGGCGGTGGAGGGCGCCAACAGGTTGGGCACCGTCATCAGTTCCACTCCACCACTGAAAGCATTGAGTTTCCAGACTTTGCCGTCTTGCCCGGAGGGAACCGTCACCCCGAAGTAGCCAGGAGCAGTGATGGTATGCCGCACAGTGCCGGTCGCATCGCGAATAGTGGGCGAAGGGCTAGTCGGCGCACCGGCCGCGTAGCCACCGATAATCGTTGTGCCTTTAGGCACATAGAAAAACATGTAATAACGCCCACTTGTCACCATATTGGCATAAGGTTCCCAGGTCAGCGGATGCCCGCTATTCCCGGCCAACCGCGTCGTGCCGCTCCCATCGGAGAGTTCCATGGTGTGCATGCCGGGGAAGGTAGTATCGAGCGAATACGACCGTGTTACTTTATCGGGCGGCGATTCCACATAATCGACCAATCCCAGCGTAGCGTTTTCGCGGGCATATAGCTCTACCCTCGCCGGGCCACGGTCGGAATAACTCCAACCGGCCGAAATATCGAGACCGATAGTAGAAGGCGGTGAATTCACCCAGGTATGTAGGGTATGCACCCCCCGGAAGTAAGGAAACGAACCGCCGGTGAACGAGGTCAGGCCCAGAGGCGTATTGGGCACCAGATCGTCACTGAAGGATTTCGGCGTCCACGGCAAAGTTGGGTTATTGGTAATGCCGTTACTCAAGAAATTGCCGATTTCAGTGTCTGTGTAAGGAACGCCTTCTTTACAGGGATCGTCTTCGGTGGAACCATAACCGCAATCCTCCGGCATGGTAACGCCGTTATCGCGGCCATCGTCATCGCGCCACAGGCCATAGGAATGCACCATGCGATGCTCGCGAATGCGATAAGTAAAGTTCAACATCTCGGCGAAATAGTTCTGCCGGGCCGTTCCCGTAGAAGTGGAATAAAGCCGATAAAGCTCCACATAGCGGGTATAAAGAATCAGGTCGCGAATGCGGCGGCGCACGTCGTTGTGGGCCGTCGCTCCCAGCGCCGAATTCAAGTAACCGTACATCCGGCCGACGAGATCGGTGCTGAGAAGTGGAGCGTTCGAGCCGTCAATGAGGTTAAAGAAACTGTTCATCGGCCCGGTCACATCACTGAAGCACTTGTTGACAATTTCGGTTTGCAGCGCACCCGGGTTACTGGCTTCATCGACATTCCACCAACCGCGCGCCGTAACATAATAACCGATGAGATGCGGCCCCCAGTTATCGCCCGATTCCGAGATCATGAACCGCGCGCCTTGATTATAGAACTTGGGAATCGTGTTTTTCAGATAGGTCAGGTTACTGGCGCGCGATTTACCAGGCAGGTCTTTATCCCAGGGACGAACAGAATGGTATTCGCGAATCCCCAGCGTTGCGCCTTTGCCTTGCCAACCGGTGACCAACTCGTCAACGGTATAGCCTTCGCGGATAAAAGCTGTGGCTACGTTCACCACCACGCGCGGGTTCACGGAAATCGTCGGAGGCGGTGAATGCTCGTTATAGGCATACATACCGATATATTTCTGATTGGGGTAAACGGCGTTCACCGCAGTTGCGACTTGATTGGCCAGCGTCACCACTCGATCCGTCACACTCCCCATTGCAAGACAGAAACTACATTCGCACCAACCGCCGCCATCACTGGGTTCCATTGATACTGATCTCAGCGCCGGGTTAGCGGCAAAGCGTGTCAGGGCGTCATCGACCACCAACTGACGCAGGTCGGCGTTGGAGATACAAAACTTCGTTCCTTGCCGCACTCCTCCCACTAACGCCCGATATTCAGGATGCGCCGTAAATTCGGCGGAGTTACGTGAAATAATGCCTTCGTAAGCATGGCTGGTCGCGATTTTCAGTCCCGCACCCAGCCGATTACGCTTTTGCCAGGTGGCATAGGAACCCCGCAACTCCGACCAGGTGTTGTAACCAATACTCAGGGTGCGGTCATAGTAATCGGGATGCTCGTGCTTATCGATATCGACAGTCAGTTCGGGCTGGAAAGGAATGATCTCCCAGTCCGAATCGGGTACATAGTAGCGGTAACCGATGTGGTGCAACAAATCCCACACCGCCCAGCCCACTGCCATTTCGGTCGCTCCGGCCACCCATACACCGTTGGAATGCGAGCGCAAGTCATAGTCTTCCGTCATGGTCGCATCGCTGGGCGTGAAGTGTGTGCCATCGAACGGCCAGGTTGTGAAATCGTTACCCACACCCACGGCAATACCCGTGCTCCCGTCGCCGGTAATCACGGGCACTGTCTGGCCGACGATCTGGCTCAGCTTACCGGCCAGGTCGACTGCTTCATTATAAACCGCCGTTGAAGCACCGGGCTTCACCACCACCGGCATCGGGGCGCCGGAACTGGTCGCCAAAACTGCGGGAACGGCTCGCGCCCGCCCCGGCATCATGGCGGCAAAAAGAGCAAAGACAACCAGTAACAAAAACACGCAACATCTGTCGATTCGGCATTTCACACTGCCGTCCGTTTGTGTCATGCATCCTCCTTGCAAAAGGCCCGGGAAGAAGGTTTCCCTTCCGCCCAGGCTCACTCAATTACCGACCACTTCAACTACGAACTACTTCAACCTTTGGAATCGGCTTCGACGACTTCTTTGGGCAACAACAATTCAGCACCGCTACGAGCGATATAAGGTGGCACCGTCATTAACATCACACGCCCCGTAACCGAGGAAAGCGTCCACAGCTTGCCATCCTGGCCGGGAGCGACCGGCACACTCCAAAAGCCGGGATCGTTTTCATCCGTCAGCTTTAACACGGCTTTGCCGCTGCCATCGAGAATCGTGCCCTGCCCACTGCGATAACCGCCCACAACCTTGGTACCTTTGGGAACATAGAACACCATCGTCCAACGGCCTCCGGCCAGGTTGGGGGAGTTTTCCAGGCTCGATTCAAAGACCATCGGCACGCCTTGCGGCCAGGTAATGCTGGTACCGGCTGAACCATCACTCACCGTAACCCGATGCATGCCGGGGAAGCTGGTTTCCAGGCGCACATCGTGCGCTGTTTTATCAGGCGCAACTTCAGCCAGGGCCACCGATTTCATTTCGGCTTCGGCTGCCGGGAATAGTTCGAACTTCGCTTCACCCCGGTCGCGGTAGATATTGCCGCCTGTAGCCTGAAACGATAAGGTTGCCGGTGTATTGTCGACCCAGGTGTAGAAGTGCTGATTACCGCGCAGCATATTGAAACTACCGGGCTTCCCCCCGGTGAGATTCAGCGGTGTGGTCGGCACCAGTTCGGTGCTATACGATGCCGAAGCAAAATCCAGCAATTTATTGTTGGCGATGCCTTCGGTCACAAACGTCTGAATTTCCTGTGCGCTATACGGCTCACTACTTTTCCAGGGGTTTTTCGGCTCTGGGGTGCGGTAGTCCGCACCTTCGGGGAACTTCACCGCTTTGTCCCGGCTGGCAACATCACGCCATAATGCCAACGTATGCACCATATGAGTGCCGCGAATACGCCAGATATAGCGCATCACTTGCTCGAACGCGGCCTGGCGCGCCGGGCCGCTGGCCTGTGTATAGGCGGAATAAAGTTCCACATAGCGCGTATACAACACCAGGTCTTGCAAACGAGCGTGGACGGCCGCATCCTGAGTACTTTGCCGCGCCTTATCGAGTAGTCCATACATACGCCCGATGAGGTCGCTGCTTAAGAGCGGCTTGTTGCTGCCGTCGATGAGACGATAGAACTCACCCATTGGCTCTTTGGCGCTGCCGAAGGCCTTGCTCAGGAAATCGTCGGTGAGTGCTTCGACATTGGCGGCTTCGCTGGTATCCCACATCAAACGCGCCGCGATGTAATATCCCAAACCGTTGGGACCCCAGTTGTCGCTGGCTTCTGCCGAAAGAAACCGGGCTTTCTTGTTGCTGAAATCGGTGATGGTGCGTTTGAGATAATCTAGGTTTCCGCCTCGCGCACGGCCCGGCAAGTCGCGATCCCAGGTGCTGACGCTGTAGTATTCCCGCACGCCCAGGTGGGTGGCCTTCTCGCTCCACCCCGCAAACAGTTCTTCGAGTGTAAAGCCGCCCCGAATGAACGAGGTCGCGATGCTGGGAATTACACGCGGATGTACCGGGATGGTGGGCGGTGGCGAATGTTCGTTATAGGCATAGATACCGATGAACTTATCGGGGTATTTTTCCGCGATGGCCTGCGCCACCACATTTGCCAATGTGACAACACGATCAGTCACACTCTGATAAACCTGCGCATCGCGACAAGAATCGCTTTCCCAGCCGCCGCCATCGGTGGGGTCGAGGGAAATGGATTGTAATTCGGGATTCTTCTCTAATTGCTCCAGCGCATCCTTAATCACCAACTGCTGTAAACCAGGTTCCGACACACAGAACTTACCGCTACCGGGCTTGGTAAAGTATTCGGGATGTTTATCGAATTCGGCTTGATTGCGCCGGATGATATTACCGTAAGCATGGCCGGTGCTGAGCCGAATACCGGCTACGGCACGATTGCGCGCCCCCCAGGCGGCGGCCCTTTCACGATTCTCCGGCAAATACCCAAACCCCGGCCAGATAAGCCGCGAGTTGTAATCGGGATGCTCAAAACTATCGACTGTTATGCTCAGGTTTTGCGCTTTCGGCACGACTTCCCACTTCTCACCTGGAAAGAATTGGCGGTGGCCCAGGCGGTAGAGAAAATCCCACACCGCATGTTCGACGGCCAATTCGCTCGCCCCAATCAAAGCGATGCCGTTAGTGTGCGAGCGTAAGAGATAATCTTCCGTCGCTGTGGGATCATCGAGTTTGAAATTACTGATCGCCGGTGTCATACGCGCGGCCGTGCCCAGCACGATACCAGGCGATGTGGCCGAGAGTGTCGCCGCAGTCTCCACTTTAAAATCGGCCCCGCTAATGCGTTTGAGATAGTCGCTTAAAACTTGCGCGGCGGCTTTCTCGCCCTCACTGGCTTGCGCCGAAACCACAATCGGCAACAACGCCCGGCCGTTTTCACTCAGTTTGGTTGCGTTGGCAGCCGACGTCAGCAACGTCATCGCCAGGGCGCAAATCATACAACGAAAGAAAATGTTCATGGTTTGATTGATCTCACGCAGAGACGCAGATGGTGGGGAATGAGGAACCACGCGCGTGAGCGAGTGGATTGATGAAGCGTAATGCTAAGCCGGACGGATGCCGGACGTAGGCAAAAAGATGAAACAATCCACTTGCTTACGCGCGTGGTTCCTCACACTCTCTGCGTGAGATATAAATTCTCAAGGAAAAGTCGGTGACAGTTCACGCACGTTATCGGGCTGAGCGTCTGTTGCCGGGACATAGAACATCACCGGCGCTGTAATACCTCCTGTCCCAAGCTCGTTCACGACTTCGTTGAGCAATCGCACCGAAACCATATTCTTCTGGCCCGGTTTGACAGCCTTGGTCACATCGAACTCGAATGGCAGGAACGATGCGCCGTGGCTGATGCCCACTTCCTGGCCGTTGACCCAGACTTTGGCCTTTTCATCGACTCCGCCAAACCACAAGAAGAGCTTCTTACCGGCCAGGTTTTGTGGAATCTCAACTTCCTGACGATACCACGCCTCGCCTTTGTAGCCGCGCAAGCCCTGATCGCTCCACGACATGGAAGAAGTTTTCAATTGCTGCCAATTGCCGCCTTGAACACTCGGACGCCACAGGCCAATATCTTCACCGATACCCTGCGGATCGATCTGGAATTGCCACTCGTCCTGCAGCGGCACGACCTGGCCTTTGGCAACCTGAACACGCTCGAAGCCTTGTTCCACGGGCTGGCGGAAGAAGCGCCGCAAATAGTTCGGCGCTCCCTTGGGGTGAACCAATGGCGGGTTATAGGCCAGCAACACTTTTTGCAACTCATCAACACGCTTCAAATCTTTCTGCGCCGCACCAAAATCCACTCGATTCTGGTTTTCCAACATCGAATTAAACGCATCGAGATAATCGAATGTCGTGCGGAAAACCTTCACTCGCTCGGCATAGACCCCGCGTGATTGACGCGAGGCCTCGCTTAACAAGGCTCGTGCCTTTTTACGCAAAGCGACCGGATAAAAATGCGGCAAATCGAACGAGGAGCCGGTGTGATAATCGCCATCCCGCAAGGCTGCATCCATCAGGGTAAAGTATTGTGCCATCGGCTTTTGGGCCGGGCCGAAGAACTTCTCATAGAAATCGGCTAACAACGCATCGACATCGGCGCGGTGGTTCCACATCAGCTTTCCGGCGATATAGAGCGAAGGCGTTTCGCTGCCCCAGTGGTCGATGGTTTCCACGCGCCACCCTTTGATACCCAGGCTGTGGGCGGTAGGAATTTCATCGCGAATGCGATGCACATGGCTAAAGGGAAAGCCCGGGTCGGCCAGATTGAACCAGTAACCGCGTTCATAGACCTCGGGCATGATCTTGCCCCAGTCCTGCATCAGGGTTTTGTAGTAGGAACGTTCAGGACAAATCGGATTGTTAATGCCATGCACACGGCACAGCGCAATCGGTGCAAAAGCCGGAACGATGTGCGGATTGGGTTTGGTTTTTACAGGTATCTTCATGTAGGAATGATAGCTGTAGAATGCGACTTTTTTATCGGGGAATTCATCCTTGATACCATCGAGAACCTGGTTGAAGAACCAGATATAGCGGTCGGTCACGCTCGGCTCGTTGGAAAAAGGATCCCAGTCGCCGCCATCGAGAGCTTTGCAATTGGCACATTCACAAAACCCGCTACCATCATTGGGACCCATCCCCAGCCACTCGGCTGTAGGGTTCTTGCGAAAATATTGCCTGGTTTCTTCCACCGCAATTTTCACGACCTGGGGATTGGAAACACACACCTGCGACTGTCGGCGCTGCCCTTTCACCAGGGCGAAATATTCCGGGTGCTCTCCAAAAACCTTTGCCGTTTCCACGCCGGGAATACCGTGTGCGCTGGGAAAATAGGAGCCACCCATGCGCAGATGCTTACCCCAATCTTTGTAATTAACACCTGCGTTCATCCAGCGCCCGGTAAAAGAGGGCGTCTGAATCGTTTGCTGGACAGCCACCCGCAAAGTTTTGTTCTGCGGAACGACCGTGCCCAGTTCACCGGGCATGAACCAACGCACTCCAAGCTGTTCGAGCAACTCATAAGTGCCGAAAAGCGTGCCTTCGGGCGAAAGCCCGACAATGCGGATGCCGTTATAATCAGCCTGCAAGGCAAACGAAGCCGGGTCGCTGCCTTTGGCCTTAATCGCTTGCAACAATTGCGGTGTTGCAGCTGCTTCGCCAATACGGATTGGCAGTTGCCCGGCTTGAGGCTGCGCCGCAATCGCGACGGTCGCCCCGGAGATTTTTTGCAGATACTCTTGCAGCTCTTTGGCGGCTTGCTGTTCTTGCGGAGATGCCTGGTTCGCAAGAACGATCACACTCCGGGACAGGCTGTTTTCAACTAAGACTGGAGCCGGTTTGACAGAAATAGCCACAGGCGAAGCGTTCACCTGTGGCAGAGAATAAAGAGTCATTGAACTCGCCAATAACGACAGTGCTAAAAGCACCTTACCGCCCTGCTTGATATTTGAAAAATACACGCGACGATCCTTTCTCTGTTCGTTCGTAGCCACGACAGAACAGTGTTTCGTTTAATTCCAATAGAATTTGATAGTTGTATTCGTAGCCTGTGGAATGAAAACCACTTCTTTTTTCAGCCATTTCACATGCCCGTCCATAAAGGCATAGTTGCCACCTTCAAAATGCCGATCCAACACCGGAAGACCCCCGTAGCTTGTATCATCAACGGCAGTACCGTCGAAGGTGTGCCAGCCGGTTTTGCCGCCGTAGGTGCCTCCCACACGCACTGTTTCAGCAAATAAGCATGTGACCGCCGCTTCAGGGATGGCATCCATGATTGTCACGGCACCTCCATAGCTAATGTTAGCCAAGGCGGCTTTACGTGGCGGATAGATGGACGGCATTCCATATTCAGTTCCGTAATAGCTGGTATCGGGATTGAAATTCTGGCTATTTACCAGCGCAGAAGAAGGACACTTGTAGACCTGCCTGTTCTTCACATACGGAAATAAAACCGCCATGGCACTGGGCGGATTGCTATATTCAGGGAGACGCCCGTCAAAATCCTGGCTGTACATGTGCGCACCTAATGCCAACTGCTTTAAATTGCTCAAGCAAGACGCCCGCCGTGCATTTTCTCTCGCCCTGGCAAACACCGGAAAAAGAATTGCCGCCAGTAATGATATGATGGCTATCACGACAAGCAATTCTATAAGGGTAAATCCTTGCTTCTGTGCTGTGCGGATGGACTTAGTCATCTTCTCATCACTCCAGATTCATTAATACCTCCATTATTCCCTTTTTTTAATGGCCAATAACGCAACTTATGGGCATCATTCGCAAATATTGAACCATAATTTCCGTTCCATCTCTTATTCTTGCCGATTGGAACGCGCAATAATATCCCCTGCTGCTTCCCGGCACTGTTTCCGAAACGCCAATGGCGACATCCCCGTTCTTTCGTGGAACAAGGCTCGCACATAAGCCGACGACACTCCTACCGACTTCCCCACCTGCTCTATCGACAAGTCCGTTTCCCTCAAAATCATCTGCGCATGCTCGAACCGGTAGTCGTTGACATATTCGCTAAAGCTCTTGCCGGTGCGTTCCCGAAACTGTCTCGTGAATGAAGTCCGCGACATACACAATCGCTGGGCCACTTGTCCGATTGTGATGGGTTGCCCAATGCGGCTGCGAATATACTCCTGCGCCTGCGAAATAGGATGCATCTGCAATACCGCCGCTTCCGTATTCCAGGGAATAACATCGTTGCCCGAGCGCAATGTCGGCAGGTAGCGCAACTCACGCAGTAGGCGAATCAACAAAATTTGAAGGATTCGCGAACGAATAGCATCCTGATATTCATCTACGGTTTCATACTCCTCAATCAACAATCCCAAATGCAAGGTCATTGCACTGTGCAAAATGGAGCTGGTAACCGCTGTTTTATAAAATTGCCCTCCTTCTTGCCGATGGTGTGTTGTCCAACAAGTCGTGTGACCATTCGGATGGGGTAGCACTTGCAGTAATTCACATTCGTTATTACCGGCAATGCTATAGTCGATATAACTATCGCGACCGTTAGGAAACGGCACTCCCGCCGGCAGTAAAATCGCGTGTCCCGCCTTGCAATGCAAAATATAATCGCCAATGGTGAATGCAACATGACCGCCGAGTACAAAACAAAGTTTGGGCACCCGCGCCGCCAATAGTCCATCGACTTTCCACTCCTTATCCACCACGTTAGTCGCGCTGTAAGGCCGCGACCTATAACTCCCACTGCCGCCTTTTTGTTTCCATTGGCGCAGTTCGAGTTCGGCTCCTTTGGGCAATCGCGATTTCTTCTGCAAGGCCTCCTGATAAGTGCCGCTTGCAACGAATAAGGTGGAACTACCTCGTTCCATAATCCTGGGAAGAAGGAATTTTTCAACAGCCGAGGCGATGGGCGAAGTATCTTTCGAGGTGCTCACACCTGTATTTATAACCAAACCCGGAGAACGAATGCTATGTTGTCAAAGTCCTGCACCTAAAATCCTACAGCCTGGCAACCCCTTAGCTAATAGAATTCCAATGAAAAACGATAGGAAGTTGGCCGACGGTAGCCAGAGTAGCTGCCACCGCACCATTTTGCCGCGCACTATCCACCGTTTCTGCCTTGAGCCATTTCACATGCCCATCGACAAAAGCATAGTTAGCTCCTTCGAGATGCCGATCATGACGAAGTTGATCCCACGTCGTCGTTTGCACTCGAAATCGCGAATGTCCGTAGCCTAAATCCCAATATCTTTCCTTGCCACCTATCGGGCCACCACTATTCCAACTCTCTCCGATGAGGCATGTCCTCACCGCATCCGGCACGACATCTATCTTTGCCGTTCGTGTACTATTAGCGAACATTACCGTCCAGTTTGTATTTGTAGAATTGGAGTTTTGCCAAGGCAAACCGTATTGTGGTCCATAAATATCACTCATAGGCCTCGTCGCACTAGGAGCACTGGGACACCAATAAACCTGCTCATTTTTTACATATGCTACCGTCGGATCATAGAGCTGTGGCCATGTCGCACTACCATTTCGTATGTAGGACGGCAATCCGCCATCGTAGTCTTGCGTGTACATCAGCATGCCTAACGCCAACTGTTTGAGATTGCTGGCACAACTGGAGCGCCGGGCATTCTCACGCGCCCTGGCAAATACTGGAAACAAAATTGAAGCCAATATTGATATAATAGCAATTACTACTAATAACTCTATCAGCGTAAAACCTAATGTGTGTTTCTGCCCGACATCTGCTTTCCTCATTCAAATCTCCTTATTTCGGGGACGGCAGCGACTTTCAGAACTATATATACCCAAACCTCGCTCCCTTCTAACGCAATTTTCAGCCGATCGTCGAAACTTTTGGCCGAATAGTAACGGCATCAACGATGCTTTTCGCGATATTGTGTCGGTGACAGCTCAAACTGCTCCTGAAACAGCTTTCTGAGCCAGGCTGTGGTTACCCCCACCGTTTTGCTAATTTGAATAATAGAAAGGTCGGTTTCCTTGAGCAGGGTCTGGGCTTCCTGCAGGCGAATTTGCGTCACATATTCCGTGAACGAGAGGCCGGTGTATTGGCGAAATTTTTCTGTAAAGACCGAACGCGACATGCAGATGTAGTCGGCAACGTCATCGATCGAAAGTCCTGCCGTCAGGTTCTGGGAGATGTATTTCTGCGCCAGGGAAATCAACGACTCGGCTTCGCTGGACGGAGTTTTTTCCAGGTCGCTCCGATACCCCTGCCGCTCCATGATGAGCCCCTCCCGGCTTTTAGCTCGCACCACCAGGGCCACTTCCAGTTCGCGATAGAGTTCGTGAGCGAGTAACTGCAACCAACTCTGGCAGATCTTATCGAAAAACTGCTCTTGCTTGAGAGCCTCGTTGGTTATGCTTTTGAGATACTCCGGCACTTTGCTGTGAACCACCGAAACCACGTCGGCACTATTGGAAAATTTGCCTTTTTCATCAAGCGCCTTGGTGCTGACCCAGCAGTTCAGGCTATTTTGGTAAGGCAAGAGCTGGAAAAGCTTGCACTGCCGCGCCCCGGAACTAAAATCAATATACTCCGGCCTGATATCCAAGGCAAAAGGCACACCGGGAGGCAGGAGAAGGCCTTGCCCGGCCAGGCAACAAACCTGATAGTCGGCTACGGGCAAGGTAATGCTACCGGTGAGAATAAAATACAGCTTCGGAGTGCGGGCGGCCTGCAGATTGTCTTCGGGCCATTTGGCATTCACCACACTTGCCGAACCATAAACATGAGAGCGCAGTGCCTGTCGCTTGCCACGCAAAGGACGCGGCGTCACCGTCATGCCGGGTGGCAAGCCCTCCTTGCGGCGCATCAGTTCCTCATAGGAACTTGCCGCTACCAAGATTTTTTGCATTCCCCAGCGCTCAACCCAGGGAATAATCTGGTCGCGCAAAGCGCGGCACAACGTCGAAGACTCTGTCGATGGGTTCATTGCCACATGTCCTTCACACCAAACATAATGGCAAGATTGTAACGCAAAATACCTGAAGAGCCGTGCAAGTACTTCAGGTATTTTAAGAACCGATCTCTCATTCAGGGAAGTATTATGGTGTGTCTGCCTCTACCACCTCGCGGGGGAGCAACAATTCCTGCGCGCTCCGTGTCAGGTACGGCGGCACCGTCATCAATTTCAACTGGCCTTTACCGGTATATTGCCAGAGTTTCCCATCTTGCCCAGGCCCGACCGGCACCTGCCAGAAGCCGGGAGCACCTTCGGCAACCAGCGCAAGGGCAGTCTTGCCATCTGGAGTAGAAATACGTCCGGTGCTGGTACGGTATCCCCCCACTACCTTCGTGCCTTTGGGAACATAAAAATAGAGCGACCAATGGCCACCGGCAAAAACCGGGGCTTCATCAAGGCTCGACTCAAACACCAGCGGCTGCCCTTCGGGCCAGTTAATGGTCGTGCCGCCACTACCATCGGAAATCATCAAACGCTGCATGCCATCGTAATCTGTGGGCAGCACGACCTCATGTGCCGCTTTGTCGGGAGCGGCCTCGGCCCTGGCCACAGACTTGCCTTCGGCTTCATTCTGCGGGAACAGCTCGAAGCGCACATCACCACGATTGGGATAAATCAATCCGCCATTGGCCGTTAATTTCACCGCGCCCGGGGCTTTCTCTACCCAGGTGTAAAGCGGACGATTGCCGCGCAGCATAGGGAAGCTGCCGAGCTTGCCTACAGGAAGTGCCAGCGCTGTGACTGGAACGAGATCGTTACTAAACGATTTCGGGGTAAATTCCAACAAAGCATTCTGGGCGATTCCCTGGGAGATATAACCTTGAATCTCTGTTGCCGTGAACGGTTCGCCGCTCTTCAAAGGATCTTTATCGGCCGGCACAGAAGCACCGCTTCCAGCCGGGAATTTTACCTGCGCATCACGGCCATCCAGGCCGCGCCATAAGGCGTAAGTGTGGATCATGTGCGTGTCACGGATACGCCAGCCGTAGCGCAGTAAGTTCTCAAACGCAGCCTGACGCGCTGTGCCTCCTGCCTGTGAATACTCCGTATACATCTCAACATAGCGCACGTAGAGCGCTAACTCGTTCAGACGCGCAATAACCGCGGCATCCTGCGTGCTTTTCAGGGCCAGATCGAGTTGACGATAGAGACGGCCAATGAGATCGGTGCTGAGCAGCGGTTTGGCCGAGCCGTCGATGAGGCGATAGAACTCTGCCATCGGTTCGCGTGCGGTTCCAAAGGCCTTGTCCAGAAAATCGTTGGTCAGCGCCTCGATTTTATCGGCGTTCTTGATATCCCATAGCAGGCGCGAAGCTAAATAATACCCCAGGCCATATGGCCCCCAGTTCTCGCTGGCTTCGGTGCGATAAAAACGCGCACCCTTGCTATGAAAATAGGGCACGGTGGTTTTCATATAGTCGCTGTTCGAGATGCGCGACTTTCCGGGCAAGTCGTAGTCCCAGGGATAGACACTCCAGTATTCGCGCACGCCCAGCACCGCGCCTTTGGCATTCCAGCCCGCGACCAACTGATTCACATTGAAGCCACCGGAAATAAAAGAAGTCGCCACGCTCGCTACCACACGCGGGTGGACGGCAAGCGAGGGCGGAGGCGAATGCATGTGATAGGCATACATGCCGATGTATTTCTGATTGGGATAAGCCGCATTCACGGCCTCGGCAACGGCATTTGCCAATGTGACTTGCTGGTCGCTAATGCTGCCCAGTGCCGCACACTCGGCACATTCGCACCAACCACCGCCATCGCTGGGTTCGATGGAGTAAGACTGCATTTGCGGATTAGCCGCAAACTGTGCGAGAGCATCGTCAATCACTAACTGGCGCAAGGCACCATTGGAAACGCAAAACTTGGCATCGCTGCTTTTGGGAGAAGCCCGTTCACCTTTTACCAGAGCGAGGTATTCCGGGTGGGCAGTGAATTTTTCCAAATTGCGCCGGATGATATTGCCGAAGTTATGCCCTGTGCTGACACTCAGCCCTGCGGCCATGCGGTTGCGCGCTCTCCAAGTTGCAAACGCGATGCGGTTCTCTCCCCAGGTATTGCCGCCATAGGCCATCATGCGCATGCTGTAAGAGGGGCTTTCAAAGGCATCGACACCCACACTCAGGTTAGCCGCGCTTGGCACGACTTCCCAGGTATCGCCGGGAAAAAACTGGCGATGCCCGAGCCGGTAAAGGAAATCCCACACCGCATGCTGCACCGCGAGTTCGCTGGCCCCAGCCAGCAACACCCCACGAACATGAGAGCGCAGAAGATAATCTTCCGTCGCCATCGGATCGTTGGGCTTAAACCCGGTGAGCGCCGGTGTAAAATGCGAGGCGACACCCACAACAATACCCGGTGTGTTTTCCGTGAGGGCAGCGCTTGCGGTTTCAACTTGAAACTCACCGCCGCTGATGCGCTTCAGATACTGCGCCAGTGTATTGGCCGCTGTTTTTTCAGCCTCACCGGCTTGTGCCGATACCACCACCGGCAGCAAAGCACGCCCATTCTCCGACAGCTTCACTTCAACCCCCGCCTGTCCCGGCACTTGCAACGCCACCAGACAGAGCGCACTCACAACGCCAACAATCCACTTTAAACGGTAACGAAAAATATTCATGATGGAAGAGATCTCACGCAGAGTGAAGAACCACGCGCGTAAGCAAGTGGATTGATGAAGCGTAATGCTAAGCCGGGCAAATGCCGGACATAAGCAAAAAGATGGAACAATCCACTTGCTTACGCGCGTGGTTCCTCACATTCTCCGCGTGATAAAAATTCTCAAGGAAAAGTCGGCGAGAGCTTACGGATGTTATCGGGCTTTGCATCAGCAGCCGGGAGGTAGAGCATGACCGGAGCGGTGATGCCACCGGTGCCCAATTCATCGACGACTTCGTTAAGCAGTCGCACCACAACCACGTTTTTAGCGCCAGGCTTAACTGCTGCCGTTGCATCGAACTCGAACGGCAGGAACGACGCGCCATGGCTGATACCGACCTCCTTGCCATTCACCCAAACTTTGGCTTTCTCATCCACTCCGCCAAACCACAGGAACACCTTCTTGCCGGAGAAGTTTTGCGGAATGCTTACTTCCTGGCGATACCAGGCTTCGCCTTTATAGCTACGCAGGCCCTGGTCGCTCCAGGAAGCCGAGGCCTTGATGGTTTGCCAGTTACCACCCATGGCACTGGGTCGCCACAGGCCGATTGCTTCGCCGATTTTTTGCGGGTCGATCTGGAATTGCCACTCATCACGCAAAGCAGCGACCTGCCCCTGCGCCGCTTGCACACGGGCATAGCCCTGCTCGACCGGCTGGCGGAAGAAACGCTTGAGATAACTGGGGGCGGCTTTGGCGTTAATCATCGGCGGGTCATAGGCGATGAGCGTTTTTTGCAGAGCATCCACACGGTCTAACTCTTTGCGTGCAGCCACGAAGTCCTGCTGGTTTTGATGCTGCAACATGGCATTAAACGCTTCGAGGTAGTCAAATGTGGTGCGGAACACTTTCACCCGCTCGGCATAAACACCGCGCCCGGCCTGGCGTGCCGCTTCGTTCAAGAATCCGCGCGCCTTCTTGCGAAGGGGTGCCGGATAGAAATAAGGCATGTCGAACGACGAACCGGTGTGATAATCGCCATCACGCAATGCCGCATCCATCAGCGTGAAATACTGCGCCATCGGTTTTTGCGCCGGACCGAAGAATTTCTCGGTGAAGTCGGCCATCAGTGCATCGACATCGGCCTTATGGTTCCACATCAATTTCATGGAGATATAAAGCGAAGGCGTTTCGCTGCCCCAGTGGTTGATGGTCTCCACCCGCCAACCTTTGATATTGTTGGCATAAGCCGCCGGAATTTCATCACGGATGCGGTGGACGTGGCTGAACGGAAAACCAGGGTCGGCCAGGTTGAACCAGTAACCGCGCTCGTAAATTTCCGGCACGATTTTGCCCCACTCCTGCATCAAGGTTTTGTAATAGGAGCGCTCGGGGCAAATGGGGTTGTTCATGCCGTGGATACGGCACAAACCAATGGGGGCGAAGGCAGGCACGATATTGGGATTCGGCCTGGTTTTTACCGGCACCCGCATATAGGAATGGTACGAGTAGAACGCGACCTTCTTCTCGGGAAATTCGTCTTTAATGCCATCCAAAATTTGATTGAAAAGCCACACATAGCGGTCGGTCATGCTGGCTTCGTTGGAGAATGGATCGAAGTCGCCGCCATCCAGAGCGCGGCAGTTGGGGCATTCACAAAAACCTGCGCCATCGTTGGGGCCAAAACCGACCCACGGCACGGTGGGATTGGCGCGGAAGAACTTACGAGCTTCTTCCACAGCCAACTGCACCACTTGCGGATTGGAAACACAAGCTTGCGAGATTTGGCGCTTACCATGCACCAACGCAAAATATTCGGGATGTTCTTTAAATACTTCGGCTGTCAGGCTGCGAATGCCGTGTGCGCCGGGAAAATAGGGGCCACCCATCCGCATCCGCTTAGCCCACGGCGTGGTGCGAAAACCCATGTGCCAGCGCCCATTGAACGAAGGCACTTGCACGGTTTGCTGCACCGGCAACGAAACGGTTTTGTTTTGCGGCACCACCGTGCCCAGTTCGCCCGGCATGAACCAGCGCACACCCAACTGTTCGAGCAGTTCATAGGCACCAAATAGAGTGCCTTCTGAAGATAGCCCGACAATGCGCACGCTATCGGGAGCGACTTTCAGCACAAACGAAGCCGGGTCACTGCCCTTGGCTTTGATCTCTTGAAGCAGTTGCGGTGTGGAAGCGGCCTCACCCAACAGAATAGGAAACTGCCCTCCGGTCGCCTGATTGCCGATTTCAATTTTCGCACCGGAAATTTTCTGCAGATACTCCTGCAATTCCTGCGCAGCCAGTTTTTCCTGAGCATCAGCATTGGGCGCGAGCACAATTTGGCTGCGTGCCGCACCATTTTCAATCAGGAGAAGCCGCGAATGATCTTGCGCATGTGCCGGAGAACATATAACGCAGCAAATACAAAACCATGCAAAAACGATTAGAAGGTTAAAACGACACTGAACTACAGTGTGACAATTCACAAAAAATCCTTTTCCGTTAAGGTATGTCTATCGGATACAATTGACAACTTTATCTCTCAGGCCGACAAAATATTTATCTGCAAAAATGAATTTATTGGATAGAACTCCAATAAAAAATGATTGGTAACTGTGGGGCCGTTGCTGACGTAGCCCCCGACGCACCTTGTCCCATCGCGCCAAATACAGTCTCTTGTTTGAGCCACTTAACATGACCATCCACATAGGCGTAGTTTGATCCTTCCAAGTGAAGACCTGGATTAAGCCCATCCCATCCTGTGGTCCTCGCTCGAAACTGGGCTTTGCCCCGCCCATCAGCCGCTGCGGCAGTTTCACCCAATAAACAGGTTCGCACTGCATCTGGAACGCTATCTATCCTTGAGGTGAATAGACTAACCGGGTTAGCCAAAACACCTGCCCAGCCATTAGCGGTTTCGTTTGCCCAGGTAAATCCATACTGTCCACCTAAATAGTTCGAAACCGCATAGGGATAGCCTCTCGCACTCGGGCAACGGTAGACCTGGGAATTCTTAACGTAGTCGATAGTCGGCACATAGAGTTTCGGCCAGTCCGCTGTCAGGCTTCCACTACTTGAATGGTTTCGATATACAGGAAGGCCGCCGTCATTATCCTGTGCATACATAATTACCCCTAAAGCCAATTGCTTGAGGTTACTGGCACAACTCGTCCGCCTCGCATTCTCTCTCGCCCGCGCAAAGACCGGGAAAAGAATCGCCGCCAGTATTGATATGATTGCTATTACGACTAATAATTCGATCAACGTAAAACCTTTGTGCTTGATTACTGCTTTCATTCCAACTCCTTCAATAAAGGAAATCAATCTTCAACTCTCAAAATATACCCCCTTTCCGTATCTGCTAAACCGACACTTTTAGCATTCTACATTGTTTTTTGCATAATACAAACTTATTTGACCGTCTGCTTATTCGCTTGCCGGTAACGCAATGGCTGTTGCCCGGTGCTGGAGCGAAATCGGCGTGTGAAATAAGACTTATCGCGATATCCCACCAACTCCGCTATCTCATGCACCGAGAGATCGCTGCCGCTTAAGAGCAATTGCGCCGATTCCATGCGCATTTTATTGACATAGTTCATCACGCTTAAACCGGTGTTAGTTTTGAAAAGCCAGTTCAACTGCCCCGGTGTCAGGTGCAAATGCCCGGCGATGAGCACAGGCGTGAGCGGTTCGTGAATACGCAGCCGGATATATTCGTGAGCTTGCTGAATACGCGGGTCGCGCAGCACGTAGTGTTGCAAGACGTGGGGCTGCCGGTCGGGAAAAAGGGAATACAGCCCATCGGTCATAGCCGGAATCTGTGTTGTCATGCCGCGCTGCAAACGCAACATCAGGCTGAGAAGTTGGGCGCGCACAATATCGGTATTGGTCTGCTGGGCGCCGAGTTCATCCATGAGAACGTGAACCACCGTCAGCAATTGGGCATCTTCGATAAGCAGCGAATAATTGATTTGGTATTCGCCGTTGGTCATGGTGCTGAAATTACACAGCGCCCCCACCGGCAAAATTCTCAGGTGAAAGAGACACAATTCCCCTCTATGCGAGGTGTCGCGCAGCCAGGGTTTGATATTGGTTTTCTGGGGAATTTCCGGCGGCACCAGAAAAAAAGTGCCCCTGGGCAATGAAAAAATATAACCACCCCTGGCATATTTCAGCTTATCGCGCGCCGGGAGTTGGTTACGCATGGAAGTGGTCACGCCCATAAGCAGATCGGCTTCCCCTTCCACGACATAAAACAGGGAAGGAAAATGCGAGGCGTGCATGCGCGCTTGCGGCCACCGGCGGCCTTCGGGGTAGATTCGCACGACATCGGCCTCGCGCAGGGGCAGAAGCTCCATTTCGCGCACTGTAATTTCCGGTGTCACCCGCAAGGGTAGCTTCGCCAGGAGGATGCGCGGCTGCCTCTGCGCATGTAATTCAGGCAGAATATTCTCCCCCAGCATGGAGAGTAAGTTTTTCCGAAGCCAAACCGCAGAGGACATAACAGAAGAATAAAAAAAGGAAGAAAAAGACACAAGAGTTATCCCTTGTGTCTTCGACTCATGCGAACTATCCCTGCTTTGTTTCGACAATAGTTATGAGACAGAACTCCAGGTGAAAATAATGGGTAATGAGGGAGCCGTTGTTCGTGTGGCACCAGCAGCACCTGTCCTGATTGCCTCAGAAACAGTTTCCATCTTGAGCCATTTCACATGCCCATCAACAAAAGCATAATTGGCACCTTCCAGATGAGCGTCGGGGCGCAAACCGTTCCAGGTGGTTGTCGTGGGGCGAAATTGATGAGCACCCTGGCCAGGCGAAGTGCTATTGAAATCAGCCCAACCATCGCCTAGCAAACAGGTGCGCACAGGATCCGGCACGGCGTCAATAAAAGATGTCCCGGCATAATTGGCTTTTACCCCGGCCCAGTTCGTCGCACTGCCGTTAGCCCAGCTAAAACCATATTGGGCACCATAAACATGACTGGAGGGCTGAGCATAGGTCGGAGCACTGGGACAACGATACATTTGTGCGCTTTTGACGTAGTCTATTGTCGGTTCATAGAGTTTAGCCCATGTAGCATTTCCATTTTTTGAATATGCCGGAAGCCCGCCATCGTTATCCTGGGTATACATCATCAGGCCCAGTGCCAACTGTTTGAGATTACTGGCACAACTCGTGCGCCGGGCGTTTTCCCGCACTCGTGCAAATACCGGGAACAGGATTGACGCCAGTATTGATATGATCGCAATCACAACTAATAATTCAACTAACGTAAACCCACTCTTCAATGATTTGCGCATTCTGTTGCCTCCAGCTCCGCAGCCTATTTGCCGTTCACAATTGAAATATACCCTTTCTATTTCCCATCCAAACTGCCTTTTTTTGCACTTCAGGTAATTTTTTGCACTTCACAACAATCATTCCGATTTAAATGGGATTTGCAGACGATTTCCGACGTTGGCGAAATTGGAGCGGCGTGCATCCGACATGACGATGGAAAGTTCTGCTGAAATAAGGCAACTGACGAAAACCAACCAACTCCGAAATTTCCTGCACCGAAAGGTCGGCAGAGCGCAGCAGCAACTGCGCCGAATCCATCCTCAGTTTCAATACATAATTCATCGTGCTGAGACCGGTGTGGGTTTTCAAGATGCGATTGAGTTGGGCCGGTGCCAGTTGCACATGTTCGGCGATTTGAGTGGGAGTAAGCGCTTCATGCAGATGCAATTGGATAAATTTGTGAGCCTGTTCCACGATGGGATGATGCGAAGTCTGCGCCAGGCTATCGACCGGATCGCTATCGGGGAAACGAGAATACAGCCCATCGGTCATGGCGGGCACCCGTGCCTCCATGCCGCGTTCCAGGCGCAACATGAGGGTGAGGAGTTGGGCATGCACAATCTGGGCATCATTGGGCACGGCTTTCAATTCATCCATCAAAACCTGCGTGATAGGCAGCAACTGTGGGTCTTCAATAAGCAGTGAATAGTTCCATTCGTAGGTATCGTCAACCAGCGTGCTATAGTTACACAGCGCGCCTACCGGCAACACACGCACATGGAAAAAACACAGCCTGCCTTTGTGAGGCGTATTACGCTGCCAGGGAATGATATGGCCGGTTTTTTGCGGTGTTTCCGGCGGCACCAGGAAATAGGAGTGCAGCGGCAGGGAGAAGATATAACCACCGGCGGTATATTGGCGTTTATCGCGCGCTGAGAGCTGATTGCGCATGGCCGTGGTGACGCCCATCAGTAAATCGGCCTCACCTTCCACCACGCAAAATAGCGCCGGAGAATGGGCCGAGTGCATCTGCACCTCTGGCCAGAGTTTGCCGTCGGGATAGATACGGCTGGCATCGGCCTCGCGCAAAGGCGGATGCTCCATCGCCCGCACCTTGATTTCAGACGGCACCTGCAACGGCAACCCGGCCAGCACGATGCTGGGCGCTCTTCGACGATGCAAATCGGGCAAGATGGTATCGCGTAAAAAACCTAATAGATTTTTGCGAAGCAGAACCGCAGAGGACATACACCTTGTACTTTAGACGAAAAGGTGCGGAAAGGGGAAGACGGACTTTGAACTTTGAATGATGAATTATGAACGATGAATGAAAGACGTAGGACTTTTACCGTTCATCTGACAACTTTCATCCCCAAAAGAGGAGGGCTTTAGAGCTGCCCTCTCCCTCTTGTGTCTTTTGTGCCTTTTTGTGGCTATCTGTCGGCTTCTACTACTTCCTTCGGTAATAACATTTCGGACGCGCTACGCGCCAGGTAGGGCGGCACGGTCATCAAAGCCACCTCGCCGGTGATTCCCGAAAGCATCCAGGCTTTGCCGTCCTGACCGGGCGGCACCGGCACACTCCAGAAACCGGGATTGTTTTCGGCCCCCAGCGTGAGCACGGTTTTACCGCTTCCATCCAGAATGCGGCCCTGGCCTTTGCGATATCCGCCGACTACTTTTGTGCCTTTGGGCACATAGAAATAGAGCGACCAGCGGCCACCGGCGAAATTGGTCGAGCTTTCCAGATTCGCATCGAACACGCCGGGCACTCCTGCGGGCCAATCGATCTTCGTACCGGCTGTGCCGTCGCTAATGGCAATGCGATGCAAGCCATCGAAAGTAGTTTGCAACTGGATTTCATGCGTATTTTTATCAGGCTCGACACTTTGCTCGGCTACCGATTTACTTTCGGCTTCTGCCAGCGGGTAAAGGGTGAATTTAGCTACGCCGCGTGTGGTGTAGATATGACCGCCCGACACCTGCAATGTAATGTCATGCGGCACTTTCTCTACCCATGTATAGAAGTTCCGATGTCCGCGCAGCATGCCGAATTCCCCCGGTTTGAGCGAAGTCAGTTTCAGCGCCGTAGCCGGAACTAAGTCGTCACTGAATGAAACCGGCGTAAATGCCAGGAGTTGGTTCGCAACGATGCCATCGGCAACCATTTTTTGCATCTGCTCGGCGGTAAACGGTTCACTGCCCTTCCAGGGGTTTTTGCCTTCGGGCGCCGTGTGCTCGCTGCCTTTGGGAATGCGCACCTGCTTATCACGGTCGAGTCCGCGCCAGATGCTGGCAGTATGAATCATTTCCGTTTTGCGGATGCGCCACGCATAACGCAGCACCGCCTCAAACCCCGCCTGCCGGGCCGGGCCGCTGGCCTGGGAGTAGGCCGAAAACAGTTCGAGGTAATGGGTATACAACACCAAATCGTAGAGCCGAGCACGCACCGCTTCGTCTTGCGTGCTCTGCAAGGCTTTATCGAGCTGGCGATACATACGCCCAATCAGATCGGCGCTAAAGAGCGGGCGATTGGAGCCGTCAATCAGGCGATAAAACTCCGTCATCGGCTCACGCGCCGGGCCGAAGGCTTTCTCCAAGAAATCGGCTTTCAGTTCTTCAATGCGCGATGCCTCTTTGACATCCCACATGATGCGCGATGCGATGTAGTAGCCCAAACCATTGGGTCCCCAGCTATCACTCGACTCGGCAGAAAGAAAACGTGCGCCTTTACTGTGGAAATGCGGCAGAGTGGTTTGGAGATATTGCGGATTAGCGCTCCAGGCTTTGCCAGGCAAATCGCGGCTCCAGCTATAAACGCCGTAATACTCCCGGATACCAATCTGCTCGGCCTTTTCGTTCCAGCCCGCCAGGAGCTGGTCGAGCGTATAGCCACCACGAATAAAACTCGTCGCGATGCTGGGAATGACTCGCGGATGCACCTTAATCGTGGGCGGTGGCGAATGTTGGTTATACGCATAGACGCCAATGAATTTATCGGGGTATTTCTTTGTCACCGCTTCGGCAACCAAATTGGCGAGGGTTATCACACGGTCGGTGATGCTTTTATACACCTGCGCATCCTTGCAAGAATCGCTCTCCCAGCCGCCACCGTCGCTGGGGTCGAGTGAGACCGACTGCAATGTGGGGTCTTGCTCAAACTGCTTCAAGGCATCGTTAATGACAAGCTGCTGCAGCCCGGGATTGGAAACACAGAGCTTGGTGCTATCGGCATTGGCGAGATACTCGGGATGCTTATCGAATTCGGCTTTGTTGCGACGAATGATGTTGCCATAGGCATGACCGGTGTTGAGCGCAATGCCGCCCCCGGTTCGGTTGCGCCGGGTCCAGGTTTCGTAGGCTTCACGGTTCTCAGGCAGCACTCCGCTGCCATACCAGATGCGCCGCGAGTAATAATCGGGATGCTCGAAAGTATCGGCAGTCAGGCTTAAATTCTTCTCATTGGGAATAACCTCCCAATTCTTACCCGAGAAAAACTGGCGGTGTCCCAGGCGATAGAGCACATCCCACACGGCATATTCTAACGCTAAGTCGCTGGCCCCCACTAAAAGCAAACCTCCCGCATGGGAACGCAGCAGGTAATCCTCGGTCGCAGTGGGATCGCCGGTTTTGAAATTCTCCAATGCCGGAGTAAAATGCGCCGCCGTGCCCAGTACGATACCGGGCATGTTGGCAGTTAAAGCCGCTTTGGCCGTCTCCACTTTAAAATCGCCGCCGCTAATGCGCTTTAAATAATCGGCAAAAGTTTGGGCCGTCGCTTTTTCCTGCCCGGAAGCCGTGGGGGAAATCACAATCGGCAACAGCGCACGGCCATTCTCGCTCAGCTTGGCTGCATCGGCAGACGACATGAGAAATGACATCGCCAATAGATACAGAATATAACGGAAGAAAATATTCATGGTTTGATTTAATCTCACGCAGAGGCGCAGAGAGTGGGGAATGAGGAACCGCGCGCGTGAGCGGATTGTTTCATCTTTTTGTTTATGTCCGGCATCCGTCCGGCTTAGCATTACACTCCATCAATCCACTTGCTTACGCGCGTGGTTCCTCACACTCTCTGCGTGATTCAAAATTCTCAAGGAAACGTCGGCGACAAATCGCGGGCATTATCGGGTTTGGCATTGGCCGTGGGAACATAAAACATGGCCGGAGCAGTGATGCCCCCGGTTCCCAACTCATTGACGCGCTCGTTGAGCAAGCGCACGGCGACAACATTTTTTTGGCCGGGTTTTACCGCCGCTGTGGCATCGAACTCAAAGGGCAGGAATGCCGCGCCGTGGCTGATGCCCACTTCCTGGCCGTTGACCCACACTTTGGCTTTTTCATCGACCCCGCCAAACCACAGGAACACTTTCTTTCCGGCAAAGCTGGGCGGGATGCTTACTTCCTGCCGATACCATGCCTCGCCTTTATAGCCGCGCAGGCCCTGATCGCTCCACGAAAGAGACGAGGTTTTCAGGTTCTGCCAGTTACCGCCCAATGCAGTCGTTCTCCACAGGCCAATCGCTTCGCCGATCTTTTGCGGGTCGATCTGGAACTGCCATTCATCGCGTAACGGTGCCATGTTGCCCTTGGCCATCTGCACGCGGGTGAAGCCCTCTTCTACCGGTTCACGGAAGAAGCGCTTCAGATGCGCCACGGAACCACGGGGATTGATGAGCGGCGGGTTGTAGCTGACGAGTTGCTTTTGTAACGCATCCAAACAAGTCAATTCTTTTTGCGCCGCCACGAAATCGGCCCGGTTACGATTCTCCAACATCGCGATGAACGCTTCCAGATAGTCGAAAGTCGTCTGGAACATCTTCACTCGTTCGCCATAGACTCCTTTAGCCTGCGTTGCAGCCATAGCCAGTTCGCGGCGGGCTTGCTTGCGCACGGCGGCCGGATAGAACTGCGGCATATTATGCGAGCTGCCGGTGTGGAAATCGGCATCGCGCACGGCGGCATCCATAAGCGTAAAGTAACGCGCCATCGGCTGTTGGGCCGGACCGAAATATTTTTCATAAAAATCGGCCAGCAACGCATCGACATCGGCGTTATGGTTCCACATCAGTTTGGCTGCGATGTAGAGTGTTGGAGTCTGGCTGCCCCAGTGATCGGCCGTCTCTACCCGCCAGCCTTTAATTCCCAGGTCGTGCCCGGCCGGAATTTCATCGCGCACGCGATGCACCTGGCTAAAAGGAAAGCCCGGATCGGCCAGGTTATACCAGTAGCTGCGCTCATACACTTCAGGCACGATTTCGCCCCACTCTTTCATCAAAGTTTTATAGTAGGAGCGCTCGGGACAAATGGGGTTATTCATACCATGCACCCGGCACAGGCTAATGGGCGCAAACGCCGGGACAATACGCGGGTTGGGCTTGGTTTTCACCGGCACCTGCTGGTAAGAATGGTAGCTATAGAACCCGATTTTCTTGTCAGGAAATTCGTCTTTGATACCATCGAGAATCTGGTTGAAAAGCCACACGTAACGGTCGGTCACACTGCGTTGATTAGAAAACGGGTCCCAATCGCCGCCATCGAGCGCCAGGCATCTCTGACATTCACAAAACCCGCTACCATCGTTTGGCCCCATACCGATCCAGGGCTGCTCGGGGTTCTTGCGAAAATACTGCTTGGTGGCTTCAATGGCAATTTTCACCACCGCCGGGTTGGAAATATCGAGCTGTCTGGCATTGCGCTGCCCGCCAACCAGAGCGAAATATTCCGGGTGCCGCTCAAAATCGGTTTTCTTGATGCCGGGAACGCCGTGCGCCGAAGGAAAATAAGGCCCACCCATGCGCATGTGTTTGGCCCACTCGGGGAAGCGCGTGCCGCCATGCGTCCAACGCCCGGTGAAAGAAGGAGTTTGAACCATCCATTGCTGCGCAACCCGAATAGTTTTGCTCTGCGGCACTACCGTGCCCAAGTCACCCGGCATGAACCAGCGCACGCCAAGCTGTTCGAGCAGTTCATAAGCACCAAACTGCGTAGCTTCCGGCGTAATACCCGTAATACGAATGCCATCGGCCTCGACATTCAAAGCAAATGAAGCCGGATCACTGCCTCGCTCTTTGATGGCCTGCAGGAGTTGCGGGGTTGCGGCTGCCTGCCCCAGGCGAATGGGAACCCGTCCGGCTTGCGCTCGGGCAGCGATTTCAATTTTCGCGCCGGAGATTTTTTGCAAATACTCCTGCAACTCCCTGGCGGCTTGCTGCTCCGGCTTTGCGGCATTAGGAGAAAGAACAATGACGCTACGGGCCTGTGCGTTTTCCACCAACGACAACGCCGATGAATTTTGTGTGGCGGGAGAAGATTGGGCGGGAGAAACCAGACACACCGCTGCCAGGGCGTATGTGAACAAACGATAACGAAGGGGAAAAAATTGCATAATTTCTAAATACTTTGCAAACGAGCGCAATTTCTACAAAAAACTCTGCGCCCTCTGCGTCTCTGCGCGAGATAAAAGCCTTATGGCGCACGGTTTAAATCCCAGATCCAGTTGCGGTCATCGCCGCTCTTAACCCATTTCACATGGCCATCGACAAAAGCAACGTTGGAACCGCCTAAGTGCACGGCGTGGTTAAAGTAATGATTAGTGGATACGCCTTGTTCCGGGCCATTACCTGCGGCGATATTCTCAAAACGCACCCAGTGAAAGCCGTAGCCATTATTCTCATAAAGCTCATCCGTTGGATTGCGATAACAAGATTCAACAATCATCCAAGTACGCGATGGTTCCTTAACCTGGCTCAAGTGCAAACCGTTATAGCTGGAAATAACAACCTTTGCGGCAGTATCACCGATGCCAGGCAACGCATAGTTACTACTGTACGAGCGTGGCGGCATTCCACTCGGAGTGCGGTTGGCACTGGGGCAACGAAAGATTTGCATACTTTTGATGTAAGGCTCAATCATCTCGAACCAGAAAGCATCAGGATTGCGATACGAAGAAATCGGTAGCCGCTCGTCGTAATCTTGCGCGTATTGCATCAACCCCAACCCCTGCTGCTTTTCGTTCGAGGCGCAACTGGTGCGACGCGCATTTTCCCTCGCCCGTGCAAACACGGGAAAGAGAATCGCGGCCAGAATAGCTATAATAGCTATTACAACTAAAAGTTCTATCAAGGTAAACGCTTTATTATCAATTTTCCGCCGTATCATGGATATACACCTCGCACTCGTTTTCTTGTCCGACAGATAATTATTCCCTTTCTTTCAACATTATAACGGCACTATTCAACGGCGACCGGCACAATATGACGGCTTTTTCACCGTGTTGCACGGAGGCTACTTCTGACTGCGCATTTGCTTTCGGTAATCCGAAGGCGACATGCCGGTTTGTTCTTGGAACAGGATGCGTAATCTGCGCGTTGAAATCCCTAATAACTGGCCTATGCCGTTGACCCGCAATTGCGTGCCGCCCAGCAATTCCTTGGCTTCGGCAACCCGGCTTTGGTTGAGAAATTCGCTAAACGACATACCGGTTTCCTTGCGGAATTGCTCGGCAAAAGTGGTTTTCGACATGTAAACGTATTGCGCCACTTCAGAAAGACGAGGCGAATGGCGCAAGTGGCGAATGATGTATTTTTGGGCGCGCTTGATGGCGCTCTGGTAATCGTCGGAGGCAGATAAATGATCGACATCGGTCAGAACGCCTGTTTTATAAACGGCATTGGTGCGCAGTTCACGATGCAGAAGATTGGCGATAACCGTCAAAAGCCCCGAGCAAATCGCCTGACTGTTGACATCGCGACGCACCGCTTCTTCAGTGAGATGGCTCAAATATTCGGCAATAGGGCTGCGAGGATACCCGGAATTATCGGCTGACCTGCGGATATCTCCGTGCTCATCGACAAAGCGACGGCTAACCCAGCAGGAAATGGGAGTGATCGCCAGAATTTCCCGCTGCCGCTCGGCCAGGAGAGATTCTTCAAAGCAGGTGTGACTGCCATCGGGAAAAGGCACCCCAGGCGGCAGTAAAATGCCGTGGCCGGGTTTGCAATGAAACACGTAATCGGCAATTTGGAAGGCCACCGCTCCCGAGAGAATGAAGCACAACCTCGGCTTTTTGACTGACCATAGCCGATCTTCGGGCCAGACAGCTTCTACGCCTGGAATCAGCTCTTGTGAATGTGCCTCTCTCGCCACCCGTTTACTTTTGAGTGGCTTGTGAGTGATAGAACTACCCTCGGGCAGAGGCAAATCGGCCTGACGCCAATCGTTGTAGGAATGAAACGCGGTAAAGATTCGCTGCATGCCCCAGTGCGTGACCCACGGAATCACCTGCCGCTCGACGGCCTGCGCGATGACGGAATTGTGCGAATCGGTTTGCAATGTTTCGTCTCCGGTGCTTCTTTTAAGCATGGCGAAACTGCACCCGTGCCAATGCCACTTCCTTATGTAACACAAAAAAATGAGAGGCAAAACAATTTGCCTCTCATCGCTTCTCTTTTCCCCTGCTTTCTACGGCTTATCGGCTTCCACCACCTCTCTGGGCAACAATAATTCCTCCGCACTCCGCGCCAGGTAGGGCGGCACCGTCATCAGCATCACCTGCCCATTGATACCGGACAACTGCCATAACTTACCATCTTGCCCCGGCAACACCGCAGCACTCCAATAGCCGGGGTTATCGGTAGCTGCCAAATCCAAAACTTCTTTACCGGCAGCATCCAATAACTGCCCGGTTCCATTGCGATAACCACCAACGATGCGCGTATCTTTAGGCACATAGAAAAACATGTTCCATCGACCACCCACGAATAACGCCGGTTTGTGCAGGCTCGATTCAGCAACCATCAAGGTTTGCTGTGGCCAGTCGAGCTTGGTTCCGGCCGTGCCGTCGCTCATGTTGATGCGATGCAGTCCTTCGAATTCGGTCGCAAGCCGCACTTCGTGAGTCATTTTATCAGGAGGAATCTCCTGCTCGGCCACGGTTTTGCCTTCGGTTTCGGCTCGTGGCGAGAGAGTAAAACGGGTCGCACCGCGATCCTGGTAGATTTGTCCACCGGTAGCTTGCAACGAAACGGTAGCCGGGGCTTTTTCAACCCAGGTGTAAAAATCGCGGGTGCCGCGCGTCATCGGAAAGCTGCCGCGTTTGGACGGAGTTAAATTCAAACTTCGGGCAGGCACCAGATCGTCACTAAACGAAACAACCTCGAAATTGAGGATTGCATTATTGGCGATGCCATCGGCGACGAACCTATGCACCTGTTCGGGCGTGAAAGGCTCGCTGCTCTTCCACGGATCACCGGCCTCCGGTGTATCGTAGCCGCTGCCGGCGGGAATTTGCACGCCTTTATCGCGCTCCAGGCCACGCCAAACGCCCAGGGTATGCACCATGTGGGTCTTACGCATACGCCAGGTATGGCGCAGAACGGCTTCGAATGCCGCCTGTTTGGAAGCACCGGCAGCTTGCGAATAGGTGGAATACAGCTCCACATAGCGGGTGTAGAGAACCAGGTCGTGCAGGCGGGCACGCACCGCTTCGTCTTGTGTACTTTGCATCGCTTTATCGAGTTGGCGATACATTCGCCCTACAAGATCGGGACTCAGCAGCGGACGGTTCGCTCCGTCGATCAGGCGATAGAACTCTGCCATCGGCTCCTGCGCCGCGGGAAAAGCTTTTTCCAGAAAATCGTTGGTGAGCGCTTCGACTTGCCTGGCTTCATCGATATCCCATAACAACCGCGCCGCAATATAATGCCCCAGGCCCAGTGGCCCCCAGCTATCGCTGGATTCGGAAGTGAGAAAGCGCGCTTTTTTCGCATAAAAATCGGGGATGCTTTTGCGCAGATATTCCACATTGCCGCCCCGAGCTTTACCGGGCAGGTCGTAGTCCCACACATAGACGCCGTAATACTCGCGAATGCCGACAATCGAAGCTTTCTCGTTCCACTGCGCTAAGAGTTGCTCCAGGGTATAGCCACCACGGATGAAACTGGTCGCAATACTGACCACCACACGCGGATGTACTGTTGTGGTTGGCGGTGGCGAATGGTAACCGTAAGCATAGATGCCGACATATTTATCCGGGTATTTTCCGGTGACTGCTTCGGCGACTGCATTGGCCAGCGTCACCACGCGGTCGGTGATGCTGGGAAAAACTTCGGAATCCTTGCACGAATCGCTCTCCCAACCGCCGCCGTCGCTGGGGTCGAGGGAGATGGATTGCAATTCCGGATTTTTCTCAAACTGCGCCAGTGCATCATCAATGACTAACTTCTGTAAACCAGGATCGGAAACGCAAAACTTATTACCACCGGGTTTGGTGAGATATTCTGGATGCCGTTGGAATTCTTCCCGATTACGGCTGATGATGCCGTCGTAGGAGTGACTGGTTCGCAGGTCGATGCCTGAAGTAGCGCGGTTACGTTGGTTCCACGCCTGGTAAGTATCGCGGTTTTCGGGCAGCACGCCATAGCCATACCAGATGCGCCGTGCGTAGTAATCGGGATGCTGAAATGTATTCACTGCCACAGTGATATTCTTATTATTGGGAACGATTTCCCAGGTTTGCCCCGGGAAAAACTGCCGATGCCCCAAACGATAGAGAAAATCCCAGACTGCATGTTCAACAGCCTGTTCGCTGGCCCCAATCAAAACCACTCCCCTACTATGGGAACGCAATAAATAATCTTCAGTCGCTGTCGGGTCGCCAACTTTAAAATCGGCAATCGGCGAAGAAAAACGCGATGCCGTGCCCAGCACGATACCGGGAGTATTAACAGTCAGTGCAGTGCCGGCGGCTTCGACTTTAAACGCACCGCCACTGATGCGCGAAAGATATTTTGCCAATGTCTGCGCTGCACTTTTTTCTGCCTCACCGGCATCCCCCGCAACCACGACAGGCAGCAGAGCGCGCCCCTCATCACTCAATTTCGTTGCTACGCTAACAGGAGGAGCAGGCGCACTTTGAGCACACGACACCAAACAAAGAGCCACCAATAAACAGCCAATCGAACGTAATAGAATCATGGTTTTGAAAAATCACGCAGAGACGCAGAGGGCGCAGAGATTATTGAAAGTCGAGTAATTAAAATTTCAAACATCTCTCTAAAAAATCTCTCTGCGTTCTCTGCGCCTCTGCGTGAATTAATAATCACTGCCAGTGCAGTCCGACAATCCAATTTTTGCCGTCACCGTTTTTGATCCATTTCACGTGACCATCGGCAAAGGCCACGTTCGAGCCATCGAGGTGGCGGAAATAGTTGAGATACCCACTGGGGCTTTCCGGCGGCGTGCCCTTGGCCAAGGCCCGGAAATTGACGACGTACCATCCCATACCCTGATCAACGTAAGTGCTTCGCGTGGGGTAGCTGTAGCAGCTTTCCACCACCATCCAGGTTCGCGACGGTTCGTTGATGGAGGCAAGTGGTGTTCCCTGCTGGCTGTAAATAGCAACGTGTGAGGCTTGCGACGCAGTACCGGGAAGCGCATAGGTGCTCCAATACTGCTTATAGCTGGTCGTACTAAACCCAACCGGGGTATGGACGCTGGGGCAACGAAAAACCTGCATATTTTTGACATAAGGTTCCAACACAAATGCCCAGTAGTCTAAACCCACATATTCATTGCCCATCAGCCGCTCGTCGGAGTCTTGGGCGTACATCAGCATGCCCAGAGCGATTTGCTTTTCATTACTCAGGCAACTGGTGCGCCGGGCATTTTCCCTGGCTCTGGCAAAAACGGGAAACAATATCGCCGCCAGAATAGCTATTATTGCTATAACGACCAATAACTCAATAAGAGTGAACCCTTTTCGACCGTTCGTCGTACGCATATTAGCTCCTTCCTCTCTTCTCGATGATACCGTGTTGATAACACCTGTAACAAAATATACCCCGCATCACCCTTCGTTAAACACCACCTTCTTGTCTTAAACAACCATTTTATTTTCTAACAACCATATCCCTCATTCCTGATAGATACGGGGAACGGCATCTTTGGGGTGTGCATGGCGCCGCCGGTATTGCAATGGAGGCAAGCCGGTCTGCCGGGCAAAAGCGCGGCTGAAATGCGCCGCATTGGGAAAACCTGCAATACGCGCGATTTCCTGCACCGGCTGCTGGCTGGTGGAAAGCAGCAACCGGGCAACTTCGATGCGCTGATGCATCACATAACCCATGGTGCTCATGCCGGTTTGCCGGCGCAATACACGATTGAGGTGCGTGGAACTCACACACGCATGGCGGGCTATTTCTCTGACGTCCAATGGCTTGTGCAGATGAAGGCGAATATATTGCGCCACCGTCTCGACCAACGGGTTAGTCAGGAATGATGCCTGAGGCTGCAGAGGCGCGTCATCAGGAAAACGCTGATGTAGCCCGTCCGTCATCTGCGGAACCCGATCGCTCATGCCTCGCTGCAAACGCAACATGAGTGTCAGTAATTGAGCTTGCACAATGTTGTTATCGACTTCGGAGGCACTCAGCTCATCTTGTAAAATACCCAGTGCCGGAGCCAGTTGGGTATCTTCAATCAATAGCGAATAACCGGCCTTATAGGTTTCATCCTGTAAAACGTAGCAGTGGCAAAGAGCTCCTACTGGCAGCACACGCACACTCAGAATCCGCACCACACCCCGATGCCGTTCACTGCGAAACCAGGGCGCGTAAAAAGACGTATCCTGTGGCACAAACGGCGGCACCAAAAAATACGAAAACGACGGCAACGAAAAGATATAGCCACCTTTCGTGTATTTGCGCCGCTCGCGTGGCGCTAATTCGGCAAGCATGGATGTTGTAACTCCCATCCGCAGATCAGCCTCGCCCTCGACAACGCAAAACAACACCGGCACGCGCACGGCGTGCAGCTCGACATCGCTCCATTTTTTAGGATCGGGATAATTTTTTTCCGCATCGGCTTCACGCAACACCGCATGCTTGATTTCCCGAACCTTAATTTCCGGCGGCACACGTAGCGGCACCCGCGCCAGCACGATGCTCGGCGCACTTTGCCGTTGCAAATCGGGCAAGACTCTATCCTGCAACAAAGCCAGTAATTCCTTACGTAACAAAACGGCCGAAGACATGGAAACAGACCTCGCAATCCCGAACCTAATAAACTTACAGCAGTTTGTAGATTTTAGATCTTAGACTTTAGGTTCTCACAGCACAACCTAAGTTCTAAACTCTAAGCTCTAAACTCTAAAAATCATGGAAAAGTTCGCTTTTATTATCCATCCCATCGACGTGCGGCGCGATGCCTCACGGAAATATCCTATTCTCAAGGCTTTTCCGACCAGTGTCATTGAAAAGTTAGCCCTGAAGATGGCCCCCAAGGTGATGAGCCACGTCACCGGCATCCAGTCGCCCACCGGGGCACAGGCCGAAGGCTGGCTGGTGGGCTGCCCGCTTTCGCCGCGCCAGTTTCTGGAATTGCCACCGGAGATCGTCTACGAAAAAATCGTCGATACCGCCAAACTGGGAGCCGAACTCGGTGCTAAAATTGTCGGTCTGGGTGCGTTTTCCTCGGTCGCAGGCGATGCCGGAATCTCGGTGGCCCGTATGCTTCAAGGCACCATGAACGTGACCAGCGGCAACTCCTACACCGTCTATACCGCGATTGAAGGACTTCTCCACGCTGCCGATTTGATGGAAGTCGATGCCCGCGAAGCCAGCGCCGTGGTGATTGGTGCCAGCGGCAGTATCGGTGCGATCTGCGCCAAGATGCTGGCTAATAAAGTGGGTGAAGTGCAGTTGGTGGGGCGCAACCAGGACAAACTGCAAAGTCTGAAAAAAGAAATCGACGCCGAAAACCCCAGCGCGACCATCACCGTTGCCACCGATGCCAAAGCAGCTCTGCGCAGTGCCGACCTCATTCTGGCGGTTTCTTCTTCCACCGATGTGCTGATTTTCCCGGAAGACCTTAAAAGCGGCGCGGTCGTGTGCGACGTGGCCCGCCCGCGCGATGTCTCCAAGCAAGTCGTGCAGCAGCGTAACGACGTGTTGGTGATCGAGGGCGGCGTCATCGAAGTGCCCGGCGCTCCGAACTTCCGTTTCAACTTCGGTTTTCCCGATAAAACTGCTTACGCCTGCATGAGCGAGACCATGATTCTGGCGCTCGAAGGCACTTATGAAAGCTATACGCTTGGCCGTGATTTGAGTGTGGCGCAGATCGAGCGCATGGGTGAGATGGCCAAAAAACACGGCTTCAAGCTGGCCGGTTTCCGGGCGTTCGAGAAGGGTGTTTCCGATTCGGACATTGCCCAGGTACGCGATAACGCCAAACGGCGACGTGTTGTGCAACCCGTTTGAACATATCTCCCCTCCCTCAGGGAGGGGCCGGGGGGAGGGAGTCGGAGAGTAAAAGTAACGATAAACACTGATAGTGAACTGTATTCGTCAGGTTCTTCTATCCAGTATTTATTCTGCTTCAAATCCCCCACCCAACCTCCTCCTGAGGGGGAGGAGTTAAAAACTCCATGCTAATTCAGGAACTCAACGTTGAAGGCTATCGCTCCATCCGCAAACTGCGGCTGCCGCTGCAAAAAGTCAATGTACTGACCGGCCCCAACGGCTGCGGTAAGAGCAACCTCTATCAATCGATGTATCTCCTGGCCGCTGCCGCGCAGGGCGAACTCGCCACCGCTTTTGCCAGTGAAGGCGGCATGCCCTCGGCGATGTGGGCCGGGCCACGACGTACCCGCAGCAAGCAGGAAGAAAAGCGCATCTCACTTAATGTGAGTTTTGAAGATTTCGACTATGAGCTGCGCTGCGGCATGCCTACCCCACCGGGGCATGTTACTCGAACGGAACCTTCGCAATTCCTCTCCGATCCTGAGGTGAAAGAAGAAGCTCTTATTTTCAAACAAGGGCGACAAAAAATCACCTTGATGGAACGCGATAAAGGCACCGCCTGGGTACGCGACGACGCAGGCAACCGCATCGTTTTTCCCTTTGACTTCCTCAGTTCCGAATCCATCCTTTCTAACTTACGCGAGCCGCATCGCTACCCCCAACTCAGCAGCACCGCTACCCTGCTACAAAGTTGGCGTTTCTATCACCAGTTCCGCACCGATGCCGCTTCACCCTTGCGTCAACCCCAGGTCGGGGTGCGCTCGCCGGTACTGCATCGCGACGGCACCAACCTGGCAGCCGCTCTGCAAACTGTCCGGGAAATCGGCGATCGGGATTTTCTCGCCGAAGCCATCGACCACGCATTTCCCGGAGCCAAACTCACCGTACTCTCGGAGATGACGCGTTTTCGCGTGCAATTGCAGATGCCGGGCATCAACCGCCCTTTTGAAGCCGGAGAGCTTTCCGACGGCACGCTACGCTATCTTTGCCTGTTAGCCGCCCTGCTCAGCCCGCGCCCCCCGGCGCTACTGGCGCTCAACGAGCCTGAAACCAGCTTGCATCCCGACTTACTGCGGCCACTCGCCAAGCTCATCGCCCAGGCATCGCATTTCTCGCAGCTTTGGATTACAACCCATTCGCAAACACTGGCGAACGCGATTGAAGAATTCACCGGCCAATCGCCCGTGATATTAGAGAAGATTGATGGCGCAACAGGCATTGTTGGCGCTGGATTGTTGGATGCGTGATACCAAATCTACATGCTCATTGCCTAAAAGGGTCGCTATTACTCTTCCTCAATCCACTTGCTTACGCGCGTGGTTCCTCATGAAGAACCGCGCGCGTAAGCGAGCCAGATAGAGTTACTATTCTGTAACGTAAGTTATTGCGCATGGTGGCTCCGGCCTCCGTGCCGGAGTGAGTTTCGCATCCCCTCCGGCACGGAGGCCGGAGCCACCAATAGTAGCCTGCCGTTCCAGGAATGGTTGGGAAATAAATTACTTTACAGAATAATTACCTTCTTGCCCCGTTTAGAATAAGCCTATCGCACTTTGTTTTTGACCAGAGGTGACACCGGCATTGCATCGTCCTGCCCGGCCCGCACGGCGTTGCGCACCGCACGTGGTGAAACACCATAGGTTTCCTTGAAACACCTCGAAAAATGGTTGGCGTTGGCAAACCCGTGGCGCAGGGCAATCTCCTGCATCGAAAAATTAGTGCGCGCCACCATCGGCAGCGCCTCTTCCAATCGCAAAAAACGCACGACTTTCAATGGAGAAAAGCCAATCGCCTCCTGAAACAACCGGCACAGATGCTCGGGCGTCACAAACGCCGCCTCAGCCAACTGCGGCAACGCCAAATGCTTTGCGGCATTTCCCTGCAAAGCAGTGCGTGCGTATGTCACGGCACGCACCACCGGGTCGGGCCAGGGCGAGGCCACCGGCATCGTCGCAACCGCATTTTCCCGAACAAATGCCGTCAGCAACAACTGCGCCGCCAGAGTGGCTTGCGATGGGTGGCGCTCCCCATCCAACGAAAGCAAATGCGAAAAGAGCGAATGCAGCAAGTCGCCTTTCTCCATTTGACAGATCAGCGGCCAGTTCTCCGGCGCAGGCCAATCTCTCGGAAGCTCCGCGATCTCAAAATGAAAATAAGCGTGCCGGGTGAGGTGCCCCGCATCCCAGCGAAAATAATCGGTGGCAGGTGGACGGCAGAGAATCAGCGAACCGGGAGGTGCCTCGAACCGCTGATTCTCCCATCGATATTCCACCTGCCCTTCGATAATCCAGACAAATTCGTAGTTCACCAGACGGCGCGGCCCGAAAGTCGCGCCCGGCGGGTAAGTCGCAATAGCCGGTGGTCCGCACAAGTCCATACGGAGTGCGTTGGCACGCACGGACTTTGGTCTTTGATCTTGGGTCTTTGGGCTTTCTACACACATATTCAGCGTTTAATTTTGCGCATAATCTTCAAAGGCCAAAGATCAAAGACCACCCGTATTCGCCTTACACCAGCGCAAATACACCTCTTGCGGCGGCGGTTCAGTTCCCTTCCAGGCATAAGGGTCGTGTCCGGCGACGGGGATAATGCTGCGGAAATCGGCGGTCGCGCCCGATTCACCCGGGCGCACCTGCCACGGCAAGCGGCTCCACGAATTCATATAGTGGTTGACCAACACCCGACGATAGATATGCGAGCGATTTTTACGCGAACGATGCAGCAGGTGCCCGTTGAAGAACACCACCGTTCCGGCTTTCACTTCTACCGGGATTTCGGCGCTTGCATCGAAGCCGAAGCTCTCGCCACTCTGGTCGAATTCATCGGGATTATCATGCGGGCGTTGCGGGTAAAGATAGCCGTTGCGATGCGAACCGGGAATCACCCACAGACAGCCGTTTTCGATGGTGGCGTCGTCAATGGCAATCCAGGCACCGCACAAACTGCGGTCGCGGGTGGGGATATAGATTTCATCCTGATGCCAGGCTTGCCCCTGAAACTGCGGCGGCTTGATGAAGAGCATCGACTGCATGCACTTCACCGATCCATCCCAATGTGCCAGATGGCCGCCGACAATTTGCGAGAGTGCGCCGCAAATCAGCGGGTGACGGATATATTTTTCCATCACCGGCGAGATGTAGTGTGGCTGGTGGATGCAGAGGATATTCTCCAGTACTTCGCGGTCGCTGGTTTCGGGGGCGGCAGTTTTGATATTTTGAGACGGATATTTGCCGCGCGCAATATCAAGCGCATCGCGCTTGAGTTCTTCCAGTTCATCGCTACCGATGAGATTCGGTAAAATCAGAAAACCATCGTCCACAAAACCAGCCACTTGCCCGGCACTCAGGTTTTGCGGCACTTCTAACCGTTGTTCCAGTGATGGCGCTCCTGCTTCTTGATCGACCATAATACACTCCTTGAAAAGACTTGAAGTTATTATGATTGATGCAAGAGAGCAGAAAGAGCGCCAAAATTACGAAAAACCTATCTAAAATTAATCTTAAGGCTTTGCTTGCAAAGCCTGCATCGCTGTCGCCATCATTTGCCCGTTCTCACGTGCCGCTTCGGAGTTGAAATGCAGATTATCGCCGATATGGCCTAATTTGCTGGCCGGTACAAAGGCGGTGTGAGGCACTTCACCGGCCACGGTTTTAAGGATAGTTTCCACTTCTTTATATTTGGTCGCTTTGAGGAAGTCGCCCAACCCGCCAATGATGATGGGAACATTGGGGTCGCCCAACTCACGGCGAAATGCGCCCAACAAATTGAGCAGGCGCTCACGGTAGTGGCCAGGGCGGTCGCCGTAGGAATCGGATTCACCCTGCTGCCACAAAATGCCTTTCAGCACGCCGGTGGTCTGCGCCAATTTGGCCCGTTTTACCGCATCTTCAAATAAATGGCGCTCGGCTCCCGGCTGCCACCATTCGATGAGCGTACCGCCCACCGCTGCCGGAATCAGGCCGATGGTGGCATTAGGGTTCGCATCTGCCATCGCTTTGCCAAAACTCAGCCCCGGCCCCACGCCACGGCTTTTAATATCGAAATGCAATGGCTCCTGTGCCGGAACCCAGGTGCTTTCCTTACCCAGTGAAAACACGCGCGGATGAGTTGCCTTATCGACCTCTTCCACCTTGCCCCGGCCCGCCATGTTCGACTGGCCGACCAGCAAATAAAGATGGAAATTGTCTTTTTTCACACCCGGCGGTGCCTGCAAAGGCTCAGTGTTGGTGGCAAAAGCTTGCGACTGGCTGACTTCAGGTTCTTCTTCCTTGGTTTGCGCAGCAGCGGCTTTGACCGGAACCGCACTGAACTTGTCTTTGAACCAGTTATAAGCTGCCGCGCGTGCTGCCGGTGGAAAATCGTGTCCGTTGCTGTGCAGCATGAAAGAAAGATCGGTTTTACCTTCTGCTTTGAAATTAGTTTTAAGGGCATTTTTGATGGTACGAAAGCCTTCCACCAGATTCGGACCGCCACGATCGTAGGCATCTTCAGTCGACCAGATGTAAAACAACGAACGCCCTGCCGCCAGCATGAACATCAGGTTCGCATTGACGTTAAGCTGCTGTTGCTTGGGATCACCAAGGTAATCGCGCAAGGCTTGTTCGTTTTCCCACAGGTCGGGGCGAAAACGCAGCGTGCCGCCGGAATTGACCACAGCCGCTTTCACCCGATCATCGGCTGCCAGAATCATCAGGCTGTCCCACGCCCCCAGCGAATGGCCGATAGTGCCGATGCGCTCAGTATCGACGAACTCCAATTTGACCAGAAAATCGAGCGCACGCTGCAAATCCCACACATTCTTGCCCGCCGTCAACCGCCAGCCGGGGCGTTGGGTTTTAAGCTGCTCCTGATAGAGCGCCATTTGCTTGCGCACATCGTTTTCCGTCTGCGATAAACGCCGCTGCCCGTAGGCAGCGCGGTCGGGTGCAAAAGCGATATAACCGGCCCGCACCAAATCGAGCGCATATTGCCGCGCCTCACGTTTGGCGGCTTCATCTGCATTGGGGGCAGGTTCAGCGTATCGGCCTACCACACGATCTTTACCAATCAGCGCGGTGGGGTGCGGACAAAGAATCAACGGCAAGCGCTGCCCCGTTGCCGGAAACGGTTTGGGAATCAGCAGATAGGCATAGCTCAGTTCGTCTTTATCGACTTGATAGCGCACATGCCAGCGGAAATGGTCGCTTTCTTCCACTTTTTCCAACACTTCCATCTGCGGCTCAGCCGTGATGGCCGGATAGGTTTCACCCCAGCCGAAGTAGCCGAATAAGGAACGACGGATTTCATCGCGGTTGATGGTGAAGCTTTGATTTTTCGCCGCCGAAGTTTGCGCGATTGGTGTTTGCGCGTAACCGTTACCAGCAAACGCCATTAAAGATGCAATACACAACCCGACTGCCTGGGTTTTAATTCCTTTCCAATTCATTAAGAATTCCCCACTTTTTATTTAACCGGTTAACCTTGGTTATTATGCCCCAAAACGATAGTGGTTAAACAGAAAATTTTGTTGGGAAAAAAATCTTATGAAATATTTCAGGAATATTCCTGCAACAACCCTACCGCCGCATTCACAATCTTCTGCGCATCGGGCAGTGCGGCTTTTTCCAAAACATCGGCACAGGGCACCGGGGCATCGGCAGCGGCGACGCGGCGGATGGGGGCGTTGAGGAAATCGAAACACTCTTCCATCACGCGCGACGTGATTTCGGCCGAAACGCCGGCGGTTTTGCAATCTTCGCAGACGATAATGGCGCGCCCGGTCTTTTCGACGCTGGCCGCAATCGTATCAGCATCGAGGGGAGCCAGGGTGCGCAGATCGACCACTTCGCATTCAATGCCCTGCGCGCTCAGCGCCTGCGCGGCCTTGAGCGCTTCAACGGTCATACGGGAATAGGCAATCAGTGTGAGGTGCTCGCCTTCGCGCACTACTTTGGCCTCACCGATGGGTACGGTATAGTCGCCGCCAGGTTCATCGAAGGCGGGCACTTCGCCTTTCACGCCGTACAGCAGCTTCGATTCCACGAATAATATCGGGTTGTCGTCGCGAATGGCGCTTTTTAAGAGTCCTTTGGCGTCATAAGCAGTGCTGGGAGCTACCACTTTGAGGCCGGGAACGTGCATGAACCAGGCTTCCAGGCTCTGCGAGTGAGTGGGGCCATAGCAGCGCCCACCGCCCGCCGGGGTGCGAAACACCACCGGCACTTTGCACTGGCCGCCATACATATAGTGGAATTTCGCGGCATGGTTGACGATTTGGTCCATCGCCAACGTAATGAAATCCTGGAACATGATGTCCACGACGGGGCGCATCCCCACGATCGCTGCGCCCACCCCCACACCGCAAATGGTATTTTCGGAAATCGGCGTATTACGTACCCGTTCACTACCAAACTGTTCCACCAAACCCTGCGTTACCTTGAAAGCACCACCATAACCGGCGATATCTTCGCCGAGAATGAAGACATTCTCATCGCGCGCCATCTCTTCGGCCATCGCTTCACGTAACGCCCAGGAATAGTAGATCTCTCGCATAGCTCAATTTTGGATTTTAGATTGCGGATTGCGGATTAAAAACCGGCACTTTGTGCCGATGTAGGAACGCATGGCAATGCGCCCGGTCCTTTTCATGAGAGCATTGCCAAACGGCTTATTCACAGCTTCACTTCAGCGTTCATCATTCTGACTTCATACTTGCTGTTCAAAGCCTTCGGCACCGCCAACTTCGTCGCAAGTTTAAGCCATTTTTTGTGATTTTTGTGCCTTTTTGCGGCTATTAGACAGTGCGCTCTTAGTTTAGTTCGTCTCGATTTCCAGATGGCGGGCGCAAAACGCAATGGCTTCGCGCACGTGTTCATCCCAGTAATCCCAAGTATGGCCGCCGGGGAATTCCTGATACTCGTGAGCATAACCGATTTTTTCCAGGTGAGCGTGGAAATCGCGGTTATCTTCCAGCAAGAAATCTTCTGTACCGCAATCGATACGCAGTGCCGGACGGTTGGCGGCTTCCAACTGCTGCGAGAGTACGAACATATCGTTGGGTCCGCCTCCAGCGTCTTTGCCGACGATGCGGCGAAACTCATCGGCGCGCGGGTCTTCGTCGGGCATCGATTTGTGCCCGAAGGCCATTGCACCCGAGTGGCTTAAGGCACAGCAGAATTTTTCGGGATATTGCAGCGCCAGCTTCACTGCGCCGTAGCCACCCATCGAAAGGCCAGCCAGGGCGCGCCCACCCCGCTGGGCGCGGGTGTTGAATGTATTGTCGATGAACTCCACCAAGTCGCGAACCATCGCGGTTTCATAAGCAAAGCCTTGCAAGGCGTCGCAATAGAAGCCGCGCCCGCCATCGGGCATCACAACGATCAGCGGAAGACCGTGCAAATAGCGCTCAATATTGGTGCGTCGCTGCCAGATACTGTAATCATCGGAAAGCCCATGCAATAAGTAAAGCACGGGAAACGGTCCTGGCTGGCGTTCGGGCAAAATGACATTGGCCGCCGTCGCCTTGCCCAAAGCCAGGCTGAAATATTTAAGTTCACAAAGCGCCATGAGAATATGGAAGAAATGGTCTGGATAAATATGGAGTTAAAAAGAGACCCGAAATTGGATTTTAACTGAGTGTGCCCGGTTCTGTCTGCCTTATGGTGATGATTTTGCACGTATGTGCTATTGATGCACCATAGGAGGTAACATCATGCCACGCGGAGATAAGTCGGCCTATACCGACAAGCAAAAACGTCAGGCCAAGCACATCGAAGAAAGCTACGAAAAAAAGGGAGTAAGTGAAGAAGAAGCCGAAAGCCGTGCCTGGGCGACTGTTAATAAAACGTCGGGGGGCGGTAAAAAAAGCGGTTCAGGACGCGCCAAGCCAAAGAAATCGACCTCGAAGGCGGAGTAATTTCTATCGCATTGCGCAAGTTTCGCGCACAACTCAAACTAAAGATCGCTGTCAATCTTCATCAACTTCACATTCGCTGCATACTACGCAATAAGGAATTCCAGTCTTAATATGTTGCAAACCCGCGCCGGGCACTGCCCCAATTGCAAAGAAGAAATCTTACCGGGGGCAGATATCTGCCCGGCCTGTGGTCATCGACTCGACTGGAACCACGCCGCTAATGCGCCGCGACCTGCTGCCGTTACATCGGTTGCTTCGGCTCCTGGCCAGCGCAAAGCGGTCACTACTCACACTGCCATCGAATGGTTGGCCTACCTTATTGGCGCGGTATTGCTGATCGCTCTGGCGCTATTCATGCGGAACGTGTTCTTTAGCGGCGACCAGGCCCCCGAAGTGCAGTCGCCTCACGGTGTGCGAATACGCGATGCCGAACGGTTTCGCGATCAGGTGACGGCATTGAGAAGCAATCCTCAGGCACCCGAAGTCCACATGATTCTCGGCAGTGCCATGCCCGCCAACAGCGATGCGCTGGAAATTACGGTGGGTAACGAATGGTTGATGCTCGATTATAATACGCGCCTTCGTTATGCGACTTTGCTTGCCGAGCGCTGGAAAGGGCTTCATGCCCCGCACCGAGCTTATTTCCATTTGCTCGATATTAGCGGTAACGAGATTGGGGGACGAACGACAACGGGAAAAGTGTGGGTCGTAGAGACACACGGCACAGTGCGCCGCAAAACGACTCAACCCGCTAAAGCACAGCCAAAGCAGTAATGAACTTAAAAACAGCCCGGAGCAAAATGCTCCGGGCTGTTTTTTTATTCCTTGCTGATATGCTCAGAGACAGAAAATCTACTCAAGCACGAATTGAGGATAACGATTAACGACAACGCTCGGTAACCTCTCCTGTATTCCGTATTCCGTCTCCTGTCTACCCAGCATTAGACATCACCGGCTTCAGTGGCCATCCGCACGATTTTCGGGGTGAATTTACCCAATACCTCAACCAGTTCATCTTGCGCCGCAATCACGGTTTCGATGTCCTTATAGGCCTGGGGCGATTCATCCAAACCACCGCCGAGCAGCGTCACACCGCGCGCCTTCAGGTAATCGTCACGTTGCTTGCGCGTAATGGAAGATAACGCTGCTTTACGGCCCAACTTGCGGCCCGCGCCGTGCGAGGCCGAGTTGAGCGCTTGCGCCACTCCCTTACCCTTCACGACGTATCCGGCATCGCCCATCGAACCGGGAATCACTCCCAACACTCCGGCCCCTGCAGGCGTTGCGCCTTTACGATGCACAATCACCTCGTCGCCATTAGCCAAATGCTCCTTCCAGGCGAAGTTGTGGTGGTTTTCCACGTGGGCAATCTCCTTCAAACCAGCCGCGGCAGCCACCCGTTGGTGAATCACGAAATGGTTGGCCGAAGCATAGCGCCCGGCCAGTTCCATGGCATGCCAGTATTCCTGGCCTATTTCCCGCTCAAGTGGCAGCCACGCCAGATGGCGCACAGCCTTATCGAGTCGCGGATGCAGCGTCATCGCCAACTTGGAATATTCATTGGCGATTTTGAAGCCCACGCCACGTGAACCCGAGTGCGAAAGCAGAGCCAGATATTTCCCAGCTTTGAGGCCAAGTTCCTCCGAATCGCTTTCCAGTTCGAAAGCGCCCCACTCCACGAAGTGGTTACCCGACCCGCTGGTGCCTAATTGTTCAGCGGCGCGGATTTGCAACGAACGGAGCAGTGGCGTCTGCTTCCAGTCCGGCTCGTCTAATACCGGATGTTCATGCCGCTCCTTACCGTGCCATCCCTTACCGGCTCCAAATTTAGTGTTATCGAGAATGGCATTTTCGAATTTAGCCTTATGCTGCCCCAAAACGATCGGCGAGACTCCATAAATAGAGAGGCGCATACGGCAGGCGATGTCCACGCCCACCGCATAGGGGATGACGCTTTCGTGAGTCGCCAGCACGCCGCCGATAGGCAGGCCGTAACCAACGTGGGCATCGGGCATCAATGCCCCAGCGGCCGAAACCGGCAGCTTCAACGAGTTCTGCATCTGCTCGATAGCACCGGCATCGATGCCACCCGCTCCCCACACCGCATACGGCAGCGGTTCGGGGCGCAAGTCGGTGAGAATTTCTTCACCAATCGGGGTGAGTTTGGGCAATGCGTCGTCAGCCGCCCGGGCCGCCGCTTCTTCGCGCCGCACACATTCTTTCGCTAGCGCGCCGAAAACCGCATCTTCTACGAAGTCGCCTGGCGTCTGGCGCACACTGTCCAGCGAATCGAGAATCGCTTCGCGCGACTCCCCCTTGGCGGCTAATTCTTGCGCGGCGGTTTTGGCCAAACCAATGGTTTTGCCTTCCGTCCAGCCGCGCTGTTTCAAGATTTTTCCTGTGATGATTTTGTCGTTCATTTCTTCATACCTTCCGTTCGCAGCCGCTCAAACGAAGGCATTACAGAGGATTTATTATGAGTCTGGTTCCATTTTTCTTATTAATCGCAGGTATCTTTCAGTTTCTATTCACGCACTTGCGGCACGACCCATGTTTGGCCTGCTTTTGGAGGCGAAACTTTTTCTGGCGCACTTCGACGATAGATATAGACCGCTTCCCGCGATCGATCGAACTCTGTATGCGGCCCAAAAGAATGCCAGGGGAGTTCGGGCCGTTGAGTCTGGTCGAAGAAAACATCGAGTACTCGATACAATCGATATTCCGAGGCTACCCATTGTCCATTTTGCAAAGTGGGACGTGATAGATAGTCCAGCCAGACTTGTGAACTGTCACCCTTTCCAAAAAAGATGAGCCATTGCGGAAAAGTTTTTTCGACACGCAAAAATTCGCCCATTTGCCGCACTTTTTCCGGGGCAATAGGGGTGGTTTCATCGAGTAGGGCACCAAAACGCAGTTTGTCGTCCATATAGAACATCACCGGAAAGTTGTGATGCTGGCGAACGATTCTCACCACGTCGTCTTGTTTGGCATTATCGCGCAGAAATTTCATCGTTTCACTACCGCTGGTGGGATAGGGCGCATGAATCTCGCGGATATATTGAGGCAAAGTTAATCGCAGGGCAGTGGCAGACGACAAATTGAAACAAAGCAGGCAGAGGAATAAAACGAAGGCAATCTTAGGGGAAGAACGGTGGATTGCCCCCAAACACAGCCCTGTCAACCCGGCGCAAAACGGCAGGATGGGGAGGTAGTAGCGAATCTCAGCCATTCCCAAAGGACCGAACACCGGCATCGGTGAAAGAATAGTCTGTAGCACTGTATACACAGTAACGAGTAACAGCCACGAAAGGATCGGGACACGCAATTCCGGGTGACGGGCGCGGAGCGGTTTCACCATAATGAAAGCAGCGCTCAAGATTAAAACCACTAAAGCGAGATTCCCCCCGTTGAACCAGCCCGCAATATTGATATTTAATACATACACTCGGGCCAATAGCCACGGCACGGTTGAGGCCGCCATGTCGGGGCGATGCCAGATGCGAAAAGCAACGGCATAGGGCACTGTGAGCGCAAGAAATAACAAGAAGGCAACTAAGCATTGCCGCCATTGTGCCGCTGTCCATTGCCCCTTGCGATAAGCAAGATGCATCGTGGCCAGCGCAACCAAAAACAACACACAAATCAGAAAATGAGCGTAAAAAAGCGCTGTGGCACTCAATGCCAGCAAGAGGAAGCTACGGCGATTTTTGGAGATCAAAGTCTCCTGATAGGCATAATAGCAAGCCAAAGAAAACAGTAGTGTCAGGGCGTAGTAGCGCCCGGTGCTAATGTTCAGCATAAACACCACCGATAGCGCCAACGAACCAAATGCATAGAGCTGTGCTGCGGTTTGATCTTTCCATTCCCGCCGCAAAATGATGCCAAAGAGGGCCAGTCCTAATAACCCAGCAATGGCAAAGGGCAAACGACCCGCCCATTCTGAAACACCGAAAAGACGAAACGACGATGCCATCAACCAGATGTCGAGCGGTGGGTTAATAGGACGCAGGTTAGCATCCAGCACGGTGCCATTGGCATAACCATAGAGATTCCGACCCGACCAGCCGGTAAATTGCCCGGTTTCCAGGTAATTCTTGGCAATCAGGCCGACAAACGCCTCATCGTCCCAGAAAACAACATTATTGAGCCGCGCAAAAGTGCCGTAGCTACTGAGAAGAAAGAGAACGACATAGCACAACAAGACGTATTTTTTCATGCCGATATGCCTGGAAAAAAGATAAATGTTTGTCTCTATAAGCCAAGCTAATTTAACATGAAAAGCCATTTATCCGGCACACCGATTGAGGCACTGGTTTTATGAAGTCGGCTATGGCAAGCTTATAGCCTATGAAAATCATGGTTGCCATGCCGGCCTATAACGTTGAAAAAACGCTCGAACAAACCTTCAACGCCCTGCCGCGCACGCTTCGCGCGCATCCTGAAAATATCCTGCTCGGTAATAACGTCAGCCAGGACAACACTGCGCAAGTCGGTGAAAAGCTGGGCCTGCAAGTCATTACGCACGACCAGAATTACGGCTACGGCGGCAACTTGAAGCGCCTGTATCGCGAAGCCTTGCGTCAGGGTGCCGATATCGTGGTCGAAGTGCATCCCGACTATCAGTATGAACCGGCCCTGGCCGATATGCTGGTGGAATATATTGCGCGTGGCTACTTTGAAGTGATCCAGGCCAATCGCATCCGTTCGCGGAGCGAATCGCTTTCAGGTGGTATGCCGCTCTATCGCTACCTGGGCAACCGCACCCTGACTTTATTCGAGAACTTCTGGTTCGGTATCACCTTCGGTGAATGGCACTCCGGCATGAAGGCCTATCACCGCGTCGTTCTCGAAACGCTGCCGCTGGAGAGCTATCCCGATACACACGCCTTCGCCTCCGATATCCTGATGGACTGCGTACAATACGGCTTTCGCGTCGCCGAAGTGCCGGTTCCGGTCCGATACGAAAAAGACAGTTCTTCAGTAAACGTGCCCGGCCTCTTCGCCTATGCTTTTCGCACCATTGGAGCGGCCTTCAAACGCCCGCCGTGGAAACGCAAACGTTATGGCACCGCGCCCCGTGGCGGAGGCGTCGTGCCCGGCCCGGTGATGCTCGATACCCGGCTCGAAGACCCAACTCCCTGAGCTTATTTGGGTTTGCGGGCGTAGATCGTCAAAATCACGCCATCGTTGCGTACTGTGGATACTGCCGATTGCAAAGCGCCAATTGGCAGTGACACCCCGGCAAAACCGGCGAGCAGCAAGAACTCCAATTTTTTCGGGAGCGGCTTTTTCCCGGTGCTCTTGAGCAGTTCGTATAACCGATTGGGGCTGCGGCGTGAGAGTGAAGAGTTTTGCCAGCTTTGCACAAAACCATACATCTCCTGCTCCAAAGCGCCGGTCTGCACCGAAAGCGGCTCCAACCCCGAATCCTTGAGCAACTGCAACAATCGCGGCTCGGTGAAGTGATGGGTGTGGCGGGGCAGGTCGAGATGAAACCAGTGGGCATTGAATACGCGCCGTTGCAGGCTGCCAAAGTTGGGCACCGCCACGGCGAAAACTCCGCCCGGTTTTAAAATGCGAACGATCTCTTTCAGAGTCGCGGCCGGGTCGGCCGTGTGTTCCAACACATTCCAGATCGTGATGGCATCAAAATACTCGGAATCGAAGCCGATTTCGCCCAGATGTCCGTTAATGAAACGAATATCTTTCTCATCTTCAGGAAAGGTATAAGCCGGAATTTCGGTTCCCGTGCACTCGCAGCCCAGAGCATGGAGCTTGCGCAAAAGCACGGCCCGGCCGCAGCCGATATCGAGAACGCGGGGTGCGACTTCCTGCTTCTTATCAATTAATCCAGTCAGGTGCCGGGCGTGCTTTTCCGTGAAATATTCCAGCAACTGCTCCATTACGGGATTGAATTTTTCGGTTTGGCTGCCGTAGTAGTCGCGAGTGTAATATTCCGCCAACTGACTATCGTCGAGGAACGGTTGAGTGCGGACTAAATCGCACGCGGCGCAACGCGCGAGATCGAAACGGTCGCGTACGTCGTCCGAGCAATACGATTCAAATAAAACCTCAAACTCCCACCCGCCGCAGGCGACGCAGGGAGGTTCCTCAACGCGATTCTTCATAGATTGTCTTTCCACCATTCGATTGTTGCCTGCAACCCCGAGTGTAAATCATAACGCGGCGCCCAAAGCACCTCTTCCCTCAAACGACCGGCATCGCCGATGAGCAGTGGCGGTTCGCCAGCCGAACTCGGCAAAGCGCCCAATGCCAGCAATTCGGGCTTGCCGATGAGCTTTGCTAATTCCACGGCGATGGTCTTGATGGCAACCGCTTGTCCAGAAGCGATATTAACGGCTCCCTGCACACTGGAATCGAGAGTAGCGACCAGGGCACTTGCGGCATCCTCAATATGGAGGAAATCGCGCTGCTGCTCGCCACTCGAACATGGGGCAGTTTGACTCTGCAACAAAGCACGCGTGATTGACGACACCAGGCGGCGCGGGTGTTCATGCGGACCATAGAGGAAAAAAATCCGCCCCCAGGCCAGGCTGATGTCAAGACTTTTGGCCATCGCGCGTGAAGCCAGGAACAAGGCCAATTTGCATTCGCCATAGGTGGCCCGTCCTACCAATGGCGTGTTGGCTTCATGACAAATGCCTTCACTCCAATCATATTCGGCACATGTGCCCACCATCGCAGCGCGCTTGCCCCCGGCCCCGGCAAAGGCTTCCAAAAGCTGCAACGAAGCGCGCACCCAAATGGGGTTGGAGGGGTCGTTCCAGAATTCTCCCGGCACGGCGGGGCACCAGGCTGTATGTAACAAAAAATCGGGACAAATCTTGCCGACCAGCGCTTTCACCTGGCCGTCATCGAGCAGATTACAGGCGTGCCACTGCACTTCGCTTCCATTTAAAAAATTTTCCTGACGAGAAGCAATAGCGTGAATTTCAAACCCCCGCTCCCAAAGGAACGGCAGACAGGCACGACCCAGAAATCCGCTTGCACCGGTTACCAGGACTCGCTTATTCATATCGAAACGTAATCGGGATAGTCCCGATCCTTTTGCGCAACGATCAACGGCGAATGCGGCCATTCGATGCCGAATGACCTGTCATCGAAACGCACACCGCGCGCAGATTGTGCGTGATACTCGGTGTCAATTTGATAGAAAAGCTCAGTTTCATCCGCCAAAGTCAAAAAACCGTGCGCGCAACCGGTGGGAATATAGATGGCTTGATGATTCTCCGCCGATAGCTCCACCCCGCACCACTGTTTCCAGGTGGGCGAATTGGGGCGGAGGTCGATGATGACATCGAAAACCGCACCACGCGTGCAGCGCACGAGTTTGACCTCTTCATGAGGAGCGATCTGGTAGTGCATGCCCCGCAAAGTGCGGTTTTTAGTATTGAACGAAACACTGGTTTGCGGCCAGCGAGTGCAAAGGCCATGCGCGGCAAATTCGCGTTCGCAAAAGGTGCGCGCGAAAAAACCACGTTCATCGCTGAGCCGTTCCAGCTCGATCAAAAACGCTCCCGAAATGCGGAGTGGCGTGAAGATCATTCCAACACTTCCACTTCGGGAATCGGCACAACGAAGCGGCAACCCCATTCCTTGATGAAGCTCATCTGCTCTACAATCTCATCGCGCAAATTCCACGGCAGGATAAGAAGGTAATCGGGCTTGGTTTGCGCAATGGCATCTGGATGCAGGATGGGCAATCGGGAACCGGGCAGGAAATTCCCCTGTTTATGTGGGCTGCGATCGACGGTGTATTCAATAAAATCGTTGCGGATACCACAATAGTTGAGCAAAGTATTGCCTTTGGCCGGTGCGCCATAGCCGACAACCTTCTTTCCCGCACGACGGGCGGCGATCAGGAACTCCAACAGCTTCGATTTGGTTTCTTCGACCTGGGCACCAAAGGCATGATAGGTTTCCATGTGTTCCAGGCCGTAGTCGCGTTCACGTTGCTTGAGCGCTTCAATGCGCGGCGAAACCGGACGCGTTTCATCGGCTTCGTGCCGTGCATAGATTCGTAGCGAACCGCCGTGAGTGGCGAGTTCCTCGACATCAAAAAGCCGCAGGCCGTGCGCGGCAAAGATCTGCTCCACAGCCAACAGCGAATAGTAGGAGAAGTGCTCGTGATAGATGGTATCGAACTGGTTTTGCTGCATCAGTTGCAGCAAATGCGGGAATTCAAAAGTCGCCGTTCCATTGGGCTTGAGCAGAATTTTAACGCCGCTCACGAAGTCGTTGACATCCGGCACGTGTCCCAGCACGTTGTTGCCCAGCAATAAATCGGCGCGATAACCCGAATCCGTCAACCAACGCGCGGTTTCGGCCCCGAAAAAGCGAATTAGCGTGGGGATACCTGCCGCCTGGGCCACTTCGGCGACGTTGCGCGCCGGCTCGATACCCAGAATCGGGATATTCTTCGCCTTGAAATATTTCAGCAGGTAGCCGTCGTTGGAGGCCACTTCAACCACATAGCTCGCTTCACCCAAATCACAGTATTCGGTGATATGATCGGCGTAGCGCTGGGCATGTTCAAGCCAGGAATCGGAAAACGAAGAGAAATAGGCGTAATCCGAAAAGATTGCATCCGGACTCTGGTGTTCGGGCAGTTGCACTAACTTGCAGCCTTCGCAAACATAAACCCGGAGCGGGAAAAACGGTTCCATCCGGTTAAGCGCTTCGGGGGCCAGATACGAATTCGAAAGCGGCGAAACGCCCAGATCTGCAAAAGTGTGATGAAGCGGCTTCGCGCAAAAGCGGCAGTGAAGGCCGCTCGCATCATGAATAGGCAACAAACGATCGTGCATATAGGTTTGAATCCCCCTGAGGGTAACAATATCAACCAAAGTATAAAGTTTTTGTAGCAATCATTATGACGGTTTCCCGTTCTCATAGCACGCAAAGCCTTCGGCTACGCTAACTTCGTCGCTAATTTTCGCGATTTTAAATTAGCCACAGATTGGCACAGATTACACAGATGAGGTTGAAGTCGCAAGAAGCAGACGTCCTCCGTTCGCTGATGGCGAGATGAAACGTTGAAACGACTCATGCCTCCAATCTGTGTAATCTGTGCCAATCTGTGGCTAAATTTCCTGAGAGAAGCATCAAAATTCGGTTGCTTCCTGTTTCCTGTATTCCGTCTACTGTCTACCTGCCGGGCAGAAAGATAATTTCTGGGATGGGTTCGACTCGCTTTTAGGCCACTGATTTATACCGTACTTCGCCGCGAAAAATCGCCCGGCAGCCGATGACTTTTCTGCCCGTTAACCAGGGCCACAGGAAATCGCCCCTTGCATCTTGCAAACACCACCGCTAAAATGTAACTATATTTGTTTCAATTAACCCTTCTGCAGGGGGTGAATAACCAATGGCGAACAATTGTCGATTTGCATTTGCGGTTCATGTGCTCAGTGTCATGGCCACCCACGAGGGCGAGGCTGTCTCCTCGGAATTACTGGCGCGCAGTGCCAACACCAACCCGGTCGTGATTCGGCGTTTGCTCGGTGAATTGCGTGAAGCGGGGCTGGTCCAAACCACGCGTGGGCCTAATGGCGGCGCGCAATTAGCAAAACCGGCGCAGGAGATTTCGTTGTTGGCGGTTTACCATGCAGCCGCAGGGCAGGTCGAGCCGTTCGGCTCGCACCCCAATGAGCCGGGCAAAGGCTGTTGTGTGGGACGCGAAATCAAACGAGTTCTCGAAGGCGTGGCCGACCGGGCGCGTGCCGCTGTCGAGAAAGAGTATGCCGCCACCTCTTTAGCCCAGGTCGTGAGTGAAATGCAGTCGCCCATCGAGTCGTAAGTCTTATTTTTTTGCCGCCTAATGTAACATTTTTTGTTACCTACTTTTAAATTTCGGAGAAAATCATGCCTTTGTTTTCATCGCTTCAAGTTGGAGATCTCACTTTATCGAACCGCATCGTCATGGCACCGCTGACCCGCAGCCGCGCCGGGGAGCAGCGTATTCCCAATAAATTGATGAAGGAATATTACGTGCAGCGCGCCACCGCCGGGCTGATTTTAAGTGAGGCCACTGCCGTCGATCCCAAGGGTGTGGGCTATCTCGATACTCCCGGCATCTGGAACGAAGCCCAGATTGCGGGTTGGCGCGAAATTACCGACGCCGTGCATGCAGTAGGCGGCAAGATCGTATTGCAGTTGTGGCATGTCGGACGTATTTCGCATCCCGATTTGCTGGATGGCGACTTGCCTGTAGCGCCTTCGGCTATTGCCCCTATCGGCGAAGCACGCACCCTCGAAGGCAAAAAAGAGTTCGTCACTCCCCGCGCCTTGGAATTGGAAGAGATTCCCGGCATCGTGGCGGCTTACAAGCGTGGCGCGCAAAATGCACTCGAGGCGGGTTTCGACGGCGTAGAGATTCATGGTGCCAACGGCTATTTGCCCGACCAGTTCTTGCGCGACGGCGCCAACCAACGCACCGATGAATATGGCGGCAGTGTGGAGAACCGGGCACGTTTACTGCTCGAAGTCACCGATGCCGCCATCGAAGTGTGGGGGCCAAAGCGCGTCGGCGTGCATCTTTCGCCCCGCAATACGGAATATCATTCGATGCAAGACAGCGATACAATGGCCACTTTCACTTATGTCGCCCGCGAATTAGGCAAACGCCAGATTGCCTTCATTTTCGTGCGCGAAGAACTCGATGGCCAGCCTCTGCACTTGCCGGTTTTGGCACAGGAGTTCCGTGCCCACGGCGGCGGCATCGTGATTGCCAACGACGGCTTCACCTCCGATAGTGCAGTTCAGGTGTTGAACTCCGGTGTCGCCGATGCCGTGGCCTGGGGCAGGCAGTTCATCGCCAATCCCGACCTGCCGATTCGCTTGAAGCAAAATGCACCGCTCAACGATTTGCAAGTCGAAACACTCTACGCTCCCGGCCCGCAGGGCTATACCGACTATCCGTTTTTAGCACAACCGTAAGGAACCTCTATGAAACAGTGGCAATTGCAGGAAGGACAAAACGGCGATTTCTCGCGCCTGAAGCTGATTGAAACCGAAAAGCCGCAGGCGCGGCATGGCGAAGTCGTTATCCGCGTCCACGCTACCAGCCTGAACTACCGCGACTTGCTGTTTGCCAACGGCACCGCGCCCGCCGACCACGGGCGCGTGCCGCTGTCGGATGGCGCGGGCGAAATCGTGGAGATCGGCGCTGGAGTGACCAACTGGAAAATCGGCGACCGGGTGTGCGGCAGTTTCTTTCGCGACTGGACCGGTGGACGCTTCGACCTGAAATACCATGATGCCGCGCTGGGCGGCTCCTGCGACGGCATGCTCTCCGAATATGTCGTGCTACCCGCGCATGCGCTGGTGGAAATTCCCACTGATTACTCCTATGCCCAGGCGGCAACCCTGCCCTGTGCCGGGTTGACCGCCTGGTATTCGCTGGTAACGCGCGGCGAATTGATTCCCGGCGATACTGTTTTATTGGAAGGCACCGGCGGCGTTTCGATCTGGGGATTGCAAATTGCCCGCGCCAGCGGCGCTCGTGTCGTAATTACCTCTTCGAGTGACGTTAAATTACTGCGCGCCATTAGCCTGGGAGCCGATGTTACCATCAACTACAAAACCCATCCCGAATGGGAAAAGGAAGTCTGGCGACTCACCGACAAGCGCGGTGCCGACCATATTCTCGATGTCGGCGGCCCCGATACGCTGGGCAAAGCCGTGAACTGCGTGGCGGCGGGTGGGCACATCGCCCAGATTGGCGTGCTCACCGGTTTTGGCGCGCCGGATGCTTCGCTCTTTCCTCTCGCAGCACGCAATGCCCGCTTGAGTGGTATTTATGTCGGCTCGCGTGCGGCGTTTGAAGAGTTCGTGCGTTTCCTCAACGTCACCAAAATTCAACCGGTCATCGATCGCACCTTTAGTTTTGAAGATGCTCCGGCGGCCTATGAGCATTTAGCGGGCGGTTCGCACTTTGGTAAAGTCGTTATCGACTGTACCCCCTGACCTGCAATATCTGTTTTATGACTGCACAAGCGACTCACCCCACCCCCTTAGTCCAGCCCGACCCGCGTCGATGGCTGGCTTTTGCCGTTATTCTGTCGGCCACGCTGTTGAGTGTGCTCGACTTCCTCATCGTCAATATCGCGTTGCCTTCCATCCGTGCCGAATTGGGTGCGACCGATGCCGAAATGCAATTGACCGTCGCAGGCTACGGTCTGGCCTTCGCCGTCTGCCTGATTACCGGTGGGCGGCTGGGCGATCTTTATGGCCGCAAGCGACTCTTCATGTATGGTATGGCCGGTTTCACACTGGCTTCCCTGCTGTGCGGCTTTGCCCAAACTTCAACTCAGCTTGTGGTGTTTCGCATCATTCAGGGCATCGTCGCCGCGATGATGTCGCCGCAGGTTCTAGCCAGCATTCAGGTGATGTTCGAAGGCCACGAACGCGATAAAGCCATGGGCATGGTCGGCGCGGTGGTGGGCGTGGGTTCGTTTCTGGGCAACGTGCTGGGTGGCTTTCTGGTGGGAGCCGATCTCTTTGGTTTGAGCTGGCGGCCCATCTTTTTCGTGAATGTGCCGATTGGCATCGTGGCACTGTGCCTGGCGTTTTTCCTGGTACACGAATCAAAAGCCCCGGTCGCCAAAAAGCTGGATATCGGCGGTGCGATCATCTCCGGCGTGGGTCTGTTCTGTTTTATCATGCCCATCGCCGAAGGCCGTGAACAAGGCTGGCCGTGGTGGGCGTTCGCCCTCATGGGTTTATCGGTCGTAATCGGCTGGATGTTCTTGCGCTATGAGAAAAGACTTGTCTCGCGCGGCGGCGCACCGCTCATTGACCTGGAGCTCTTTCAAGTCGCGGGTTACAGGCGTGGTTTGCTTTCGATTCTGCTGCTATTTTCCGGCATCTCATCGTTCGCTTTCACCCTGACCTACTTCCTGCAAAAAGGCCTCAAAGTCGCACCGCCTCAGGTCGGCATTATCTTCGCCGCGCTGTCGGTCTCGTTTCTCATCGCTTCGCTGAGCGCGGTGAAAATCGTTGAGAGAATCGGCCCCAAAACCTTGCTCTTGGGCCTGGCGATCATGCAAGGCGGACAAATTCTGCTGATCGTGATTCCGCTGGCTTTTGGCGGCCGCCTGAACCCCTTTGCGATCATGCCGATTTTGTTTCTCTACGGCCTGGGGCAAGGCCTGGCGATTCCACAGATCATCCGCCAAACCCTGGCCGATGTAGATAACGCCCACGCCGGTGCCGCCGCCGGTGTGCTCAACACCGCCCAGCAAGTCGCCTTTTCGCTGGGTGTTTCGGTAGTCGGCAGCGTGTTCTTCGCCTTTATTCCCCAGAATGCGGTTCCTACCGACTACTCCAAGGCAATCGCTGCGGCGTTTGTGCTGAATTTCATCCTTGTGATTACCGCCCGCTTTTTAGTGGCGAGTAATATTCGGAAGATGGAACGCGAAGGCAGTTCGCAATCGGCGATGTCGGTGGTGGTAGAGGTTTAGGAACTTTTCAAATAAAAACCTTTCGGTAATTCAAAAAGTCCACTTCATCGGTTATGATGGAGTGGACTTTTATGGTTTTTAAGATTTTTGGAGGGAGTGTCTCATGCGATTCTCTCGGAAATATATAATATTTACGATCATTTTTGCGGCGACCATAATGATCTTCGTTGGCTCGTCTCTCCATCGTCTCTTACGTCCTCCCGGACGCAATCCACTGAACCTCTATTCAGTCCAGTTTGCAAACCCTCATGAAGATCTGAAAAAATCATTGGCCCAGCAAGATAAGAGGTTCATAGGAATAAGGGGTTACGCCCTTGTAATACCTGGAATTACAGGCGGGCCATCCAACGAAGAAGTCAAACGATACGGCTATCGGGTGGTAGCAGGAACTACAGATGCACTTTCGGCGCCCTGGCAAGGCGAACTCCAAAGTCGGGCAAGGTCATATGCAGAGCGTTATAAACTTTTACTGATGGAAGAGCTAAGGAGAAGTAAGCCTCCTAAAAAGCACTCAATAAATGAGATTAAGCACGACAGAATAATCTCGCTCATTAAACAAACGCCAACAACTGATCGCGCCCTAAAAACTCTTTCAGTAACTCTTTCTCATCCAACCCCGCCCCGATAAACACCAAACCCGTCGCCGGTTCTTCCATCCCGAAGGGCAGATGAAACGGAGCCAGCCGCCAGCGTCCCACACTTTCCCCACCGCCGGTATATTGCACCAACAGTACTCCGGCTTCGCCGCGCACACGGACAAAGCCCTTGGCGCGCCACACTTGGGACGGCAATCCACTCAATGCCGCTTCCAAACGGGTGCGTTCGACAGGATGAGGAAGCGGGCAGAAAACGGTGTGGGCGACGTGAGGGGAAGTTTGAGTTTTGAGTTTTGAGTTTTGAGTTGGGGTGGACTCGCGGGTGGGATTCCAGATGAGGGAGTAGTCGAATTGGGCTTCGATGGCCGGGACTAGTTGGGCGTTGGGATTGAGTTTTTGGAATTGGGTGCGGAGAGCGTCTTGTATTTCGGGCGAAGCCAGGTCGGTTTTGTTGAGCACGATGCAATCGGCCAATTGCAGTTGGTTTTTTAAGAGCGCCGCGACACCGAAATCGCGCATGGCATATTCCGCCGGGCGGGTGGCATCGGCCACGCAAACGATGCTCGAAACCTGCACACGGGGTAAGAGTTCAGGGGAAGTGAGCACTTCCAGCATCAGGCCGGGGTCGGCCATGCCGGAGGCTTCGACGACGATGACATCCGGCTTTTGCTCGGTAGGCCGAAGGGCGATTTCGAGAACCGTATCATGAAAATCGTCCTGCCCCGAGCAACAGGCACAACCGCCGGTGATGGAGGCCAGCAGTTCGGCATCGGCTTCTTTGAGGATATGACCATCGACATCGGCCATGCCGAATTCGTTGACGATGACACACAGCTTTAAACCACGCTCATGGCCGTCTTGAATGAGACGCCGCATAAGCGTGGTTTTGCCTGCACCTAAAAAACCGGTAACCAGAACGACAGGGAGTTTTTTCACTCCTGGCAGTTTAACTGCCTACTCGGCGATTGCTTTCATCATCCTTTCGCGCAGGGCACTCAGCGACTTATCCACCTGCGCGCTGCGCTCATCGCGGTCGGTCGTGGTTTCTTCGGCGGGAATCGATGGGACGCCGTTTTCGTAGTCATGCTTGAGTTGTGCCAGCAGGCCGGTTTTGCCCTGCTCTTTTAAGAGAGTGAGCAAACGATAATCGTCCCAGCTTTCGCGCATCGATTCACTTTCGATGGTAGGGATGAAGCCATTTGGCCCCGGATAGACGACCTGATAATCAATCTCATGGTCATCGAAATCGTTCCAGGCGTCGCGGCGCGGTGCATAGTAGGCGTAAGCGCCCCAGCCGTTATAATCGCGCGCGAACGCATCCCAGGCCAGCATTCTTCCCGGATTGGGATGGGTGAAGTAGGCTCGCACCCGGCGAGGTTCATGGTTATAGAAGCGTTGATTAGCTTCGGGATACTTCGCACGATTGGTCTGTCCCAGAATCGGTACCGAAATATCGACCAGTTCGTTGTACCAATCGCCCAGCATCTGCGTCTGGCGTACGTCGTTCACAAAACCGGCAGGGTTGGTGCCTTCGCGCGTCCAAAACAGCGGGTTCATGTAGATGAGAACCTGCGGGTCGGCTTCCTTGATGAGTTTTGCCACCGCTGCCCAACTTTGCATGTTGTGCGGGGTGGGTTCGTCCCAAAGTTCTACGCTCCAGTCATCGTAATCCAGGCCCAGACTTTTGGCTTTTTCCACCATCTCCAAGGTTTCGTCACGCACCTGTTTTTTGAAAGCGTCGTCGAACTTCTCCGGATCGAGCTTGCCGGTGTAACCGGCATCGCGAATCAGCGGATTAATACCGATGACATAGAAATTCCGCTTACCCTGTTTTGCAGCAGCTTCGCGGGCGATTTCCACAAAATTGTCCTTTTCCGGCCAAACTTGCCATACGGTAGCTCCCAGAGCATGAAGATAACCGACTTCACTCCGAATGGCTTCGTCCGTGCTCCACAAATTGCGGGTTGAGGCCGGAGAATTGCTCCAGAACCGCAGCCACACCTCAGGCTCGGGCAACGTTTGCGGCTGTACCGTGAGACGCACCGGAATCGTATTTTTCCCATCCTTCACAGTCGCGGTATAAGTGCCGGGCACAGCGTCGTTCACTTGAACGGTAATCCATAACAGGGCTGTGCCGCGCGCGGGGAGATGCAATTGCGGGAAATCTTTAATGACACCGCCGTTGGTGAGGTATTTCTGCATCTGCGCTGTGCCCAACTTGTTTTCGGCTGTGAACAAAGGACGCAGAGTATGCCCCCAGCGCCGTGTCCACATCGCACCGGCGACAGAAAGCTGGCCTTTTACCGTGGCAACTTCTCGCCCTTGCGCATCGCGGAACGAAGACAGTTCAACGGTGCGTTCTTGCGGCTTATCGCCGGGATTGACCAAAAATAGCGTCGCCGATTCGCTTTCCTTACGTGTCGTGGTGAGTTCAACAGGCTGGCGCAAAGCCGCTTTACCGGGCAGGAATTGGCCTTTGAGTGCATCCTTCTTTTGCATCTGCCAGTGCCCGGCAGCGGTTTGCCAGGTCACTTCCTGGCTGGCGTAGCTAGTTGCCTGCCTCCATTGCGCCAGGGCCTGGGGGCTTAAAACCGTGCCGTCGCCGGGCTGGGCGTTTTTAGTCGCGGGAAAATCTTGCAATTCGGGCAAAAAGCCGTTGGCAACGGCAGTGGTTTCCACGGGTTTGGCTTCGCCCCACATCCATACCTGACTCACATAAGTAGTGTTGGCATCGCTATGCAGGCGGATGCGGATATATCTGGCCTGCTGGGGCTGTGGCAACACCATCTGATGCAACGGCCCTTTCGATGACGTGACTGAATAGACTTTTTTCCACTCGCCCGCCTCGCCTTTGACTTCGACCTCGGCCAATTTCAAATCTTGGCCTTTATATTCTGCCACCGCAATCTGGTTTAAAGTGACGGTTTGGTGAAAATCGAAATCGACCTCCAGCGGTTTATGATTGATACCGACCGGAGAATGCCAATCGCCACTGGGTTGCCCATCTAATAAACGATTGCCGAATTTCGCGGTATCGCGCTTAAGAATATCGGCCGGGTTGTTTGGTGCTTCTGCGTAGCTATAGGTCACGCCGGTGGGAATCATCTCTCCCCAATAGCCGGGGTTGTTGGTGAGCAACGCCCCCTGGGGCATGGGCGCTTTCACACCGTTATACCAGCGCACTTCTTGAGCGGGAGAAGGAGTTGACATAAAGGCAAGAGAACTCAACGTTAAGACAGCAGGAATTAAGAAACGGGACGACAATTGCATAGAGGATTCCTTCAAAATCAAGATATATTCAGGGGTTTTCACTGTTAAGCCAGTAGAAACGAATCGCCTGGTTCTGAGCGCGAGGCGTGAGGGCGGTTTCAGCCTTGAGCCATTTCACATGCCCATCGACAAAAGCGTAGTTACTGCCTTCAAAATGCCGGTCGGGGACAAGCAATCCGTCAAAACCAGTTGCATTTAAGTCAGCTCCGTTAAAGCGTGTATACCCCCAGGTATTGGTCGCATCAACAGAACGCTTGGTTTCGGCCAGCATACAGGTTTGCGAGGGCAATGGAATCGCATCCATAATGATCGTATTGCCGCCAAAAGCCACATTGATCAAAATCGCCTTGTGGTTATTGGCAGCATAGACTGCAGGAAAACCATAAGAAGCGCAATACCAGTGTGTGGGGTTAGTGGTGCAGTTCACCGAGCTACCGTCATATTTTTGCTTCGACGAAGGGCATTGAAAAACCTTCATCGTCTTGATGTAGGGCACCAGGATAGTCATTTCGCTACCATCGGGGTTCGTTGAACTCTGGTATTTATAAGGAAATACAGCACCATCATTATCCTGGGCATACATCAGCACTCCCAAGGCAATCTGCTTCATATTGCTCTGGCAACTGGAACGCCGTGCATTCTCTCTCGCCCTGGCAAAAACAGGGAACAAAATGGCGGCAAGGATAGCTATTACAGCGATTACAACTAAAAGTTCCACAAGAGTAAAAGCTTTTTGTTTCGTTTTCTTGGTCATGGCGATATCACTCCCTCATTAATTTTACTTGAAAGCTCCACCTCTATTTATTCCCTGCCGTTAGGCATCTCAAACATATATTCTTGCTATTTTTGTTAGTAATTCTGCTCGAATTTTATGGATTATGCTCTTTTCGGTATTGAGCTGGTGAACAGCCATTGTGGCGGGTGAAAACCTGACAAAAATGGGCGCGATTGGGATAGCCGACGAACTGGCCGATTGTGGCAATTCCCAGGCGTGTTTCTTCAAGCAGCGAACGGGCATACCCCAGGCGCACGCCCGTGAGGTAATCGCTGATAGTCACCCCCTTGATTGTTTTAAATAAGCGCGAAAGGTGGCTGGGTGAAGCGAAGCTGTGAGCGGCGATCTGGGCGACGTTAAGATGTTCTTTATAGTGAGCGTCGATATAGGCACAAGCCTGCTCCACGATCTGCGAATGCACGGCACCCGCCTGGGCTTCGGGTTGTACCGGGGCGACATCCGCAGTGAGCAATTTATGCAGATCACGTTCGATGCTATGGCCGATGAAGAGCAGCAGCGAGTGTATAATCGGGTTGGAAGCGCCCGCCCGCAGGCGTAACTCGGCGGTGAGCGCATGGACAGCCGGAAGCAGGTGCGGATCGGCCACGAAGAAGCCGCCTTTGGAGACATAGCCTTCGGGTGAGTTCCAGCTCATATGGCACAATACGCCAGGCGCGAAGAAATGGATCCAGAAAATGCGCATCGCCAGCGGTGGAGGCGACTCACGCTCCCAGGGGCTACCCAGTCCTTTGCCGTGGGGCACCCCGGGAGGAAAGAGGAAGAAGCTGTTTTTCTGAAGTGCAAGCAAGGCGTAATCGCTCTTGGCACACTCGCCTTTCAACTGCCGGGCTGCCTCGTGGGTGATGCCCACTCGTAAATCCATTTCGCCGTCCATGAGAAACCCCATGTAAGGCGCATAAGAGTTATGCATTCCTACATGCGGCCAGTTGCGGGTATATCCCGCCGTTCCCTGAGTGCGCCCGGCATTGCGCGCCGAGAGTGGATTGCCGGCATGATAGCGCAAATCTGCTCCTTCAGGCAAGTGAAATGGCGGCTCGGCCAGCACCGCATGCCATTGCCCCTCATCTTGCAGACAGGAAAGCCAGCTTTGTTTGACCGCTTCGCCCAGCAGACGACGGTAAGTTTTGACATGCATATTCTTATTCTCCAATATCCTGGGCATAATCACTTGCTTATCGGCCAGCCTATTTTCAGACTTGCCCTCACTATACTTCCCTGCTAAACTGGGACAGGTTTTTCAGCTAAGAATTATTCTCATTCCCGAGAAGTTTTGAAGAGGTTATCAATATGGCACGTCGTTGTGAATTAACGGGCAAAGGCCCGCTGACCGGAAATTTAGTATCGCACTCGCAGCGCCACACCAAGCGCCGCCAGATGCCCAACCTGCAGACCAAGCGTATCTGGATCCCCGAAGAGGGTCGCTTCGTGAAAATGAAGCTCTCCACCGGTATGATCAAGGCTATCACCCGCAATGGCGCTGCCGCTACCATCGCCAAGCAGCGGAAAAAGGCTGCCGAGCAGGGTCGCTAAACAAAACCGTCGTTTCAAAACGCCCCGGGGAGAATTCTTCCCGGGGCGTTTTTTGTTTCTGGATTCTTAAATAAGCGGTATTCTGGCACAGACCTTGCGCCGTGATAGATATCTCTACTTCGAGAACAGGAGGAATTTGTTATGCCACATCGAGCAAATCACCAGAATACCCACAATCACAAAGGGACGGAACATCAGGCGGCACGCACTCCGCTGGAAATGGTTCGGGCACATCAGGCGATGATCCATCAGCATCATGAATCGACGCATCATCCCGATACTTCTCCCGAAGTGCCAGGAAATTCAACTCCATCCGACCGCCGTCATCACCCTCAACGCCAAATGTATAATGGCGGTAGGCATTAAGTTGTTCTTCGACGGAAAAAGCGGCCGTGCTTTAAAAGCATGGCCGCTTTTTCCTGTGCAGATAAACGATTAGGTTTTGTTCTCAACAGGAGGCTGCTACCGGGCCTCCCGCGTTCACCTGGATGACCAGCAGTCAGGCTTGCAGCGCCATCAATATCAGGTTATCCCCCTCTTTCCTGTCGTTCATTGCGAAAACTTGCGACGAAGTTTGCGTAGCCAAAGGCTTTGCGTGCTATGAATACGAAAGAGTAAGGGATTAATACCAACCCTGCAAATTAAATTCCTAAAATCCCTGTTGCTTGAGAGTAATAAATCGCTGAATTTTTGAAGTCAACGGTTAGCTTTTGAGTCCGTCATCCTCGCGAACGCGGGGATCCAGTACACAGCTTTTTGTTTATCTGATGGGATTTATGCTTATTTTCAACCCGCCGTCCCTGGAAAACCCCACCTTCTGGATCCCCGCGTTCGCGAGGATGACGGACTGAAGAGGAGATGGTCTCTCTTATACGGAATAGGAACTTAATATCCGGGATTAGTATAATTTGTTTACTCGTCGCGAAAAGAAACCGTCAGACCTTGCAGGGCAAACTTAAAATCAATGACTCGAATATCCTGGCCGCGCAGCTTTTCCTGAACGCGGGCGCGTTTTTCGGGTGTATCGGAAAGAAACATCATGCATCCGCCCCCACCTGCGCCGCAGCATTTGCCGCCGACGATATCGGAACGCACCAAGTCGAAAATGCCTTCCACCAGATCGTTACTGAGTGAAGCATCCAAGTTCTTGGCACATTGATGCTGGAGATTGAGCAGCGCGCCAAACTCTTCGAAATTGCCCGATTCCAGGATTTCCTTGGCCCGATAAGCCGAATCGCGCAAAGTGAACAAAGAATCGACTACCTCACGCTTTCCGGCTCGGAAACCACCCCAAACGTTCTCGTGCAGATTGGAAGACAAGCGGGCCTGACCGGTGTAGCACAGACTGATAACGCTTTCGAGTTCGGAAATTTTATCGGGCTGAATCGCCACCGGAGTCACCTTCACACCGCTCTCTTCAAACTCGAAGAGGTTAAAACCGCCATAAGCGGCCGCATACTGATCTTGCTTACCACCCAAAATTCCGAGGACGGTTTCCACTTCATAGGCCTGTTCGGCAATCTGACCACGTTGCGTATCGTTTTCAATCGCCTTGCCACGTGCCAGCGACAACCAAACCACATTCAATGCGGACGAAGTGCCCAGGCCCGAACCTGCGGGAATATCGGTTTCGTAGGTTACGGCAATGCCTTCAGGCACTACCCCGCCATTAGGACGTATATGCTCTCCAACAACTGTACGACCGGTCACGAATGAATCGATACCGGCATTCGTTGTTGCTCCCCCAAAGGGATGGGCGAAGTATTTTACATCCGTCCAGGCACCGGCAAAATCAATACGAACAGGAGCTGAAGATTCAATAACCATTTTTTAAATTGCAGATTTTAGATTTCGGATTGCGGATTTGATAGTTGCATCCGACTCGTTTTAATTGAGGCGACTGTCATCGCAATGATCTCGTCAATTTCGCGCATTAAGCTTGTGGCCTGGGCCTCAGAAAGAAAACCTTTTGCAGCTAATAATTCAAGCCAAAATAAACTTTCATCGGCTTCCTCTTCGACAATTCCCATCTTGGCAATAAAATCACGCTTAGAACGAGCTCGGCAGGCAGCACGGTAGTTTGCCCCCACTGAGGTAGCACTCCGCAAAAGCTGCCTGCCGATTACGTCTGCCGTGCGACCGCGCGGCAGAGCTTCCACCAATGAAATTATGTCTAATGCAAATTGTTTCGTTCGGTATTTAAAACTTACTTGATTCATGGCGATTCAAGTCATCGTTAGAAATCCCCAATCCGCAATCAAAAATCCCCAATCGTTAGAACGGCAAACGCGAAACGCTCTTGCTGAGCAAGGCCAACGCCACGGCGGCCATACCGATCAAGCCCATGCCGCAATAGTAACCTGCGACAAGCACCGGGGCATAGGCGCGCCAGTTCTCGGTGCCATAACGCTTGGAGAAGTAGTATTTACCCAACAAGCCACCGATGAACATCGGGATGACCGCATACGGCGCAGAGTGCAAACCGTTGATAAGGCCATAGAAGAACACCACCGGCGCACCCGCCAGCGAAGTAATGCCATAGGCGAGGAACGCGAACGCAGCACCATAACCGACGTAGTTCCAGTTCAGAGCCTGCAAGAGAATGTTGTTCTCAGCATCCTTGTTGGCCGTGTACCATAGTAACTGGCCCTGCGCAGAAACCGGCCAAATTTTGGAAGCGTAAGGGTAGCCCGAAGACGGGATCGGGGCCAAACGCCAGATAAAGCTCCAGAAGAGGAACGAACAGCACAGCATGATCGGCAACATCAAAAGCTCGGCTTTAATCAGCGAAGTGAACTTGGTGCGAGTAAGTTCCACGGTGCGGAACTGCTGCGCCATTCCACCATAGTCGGCCAGAGGAATGGGAGCAAACCAGATATCGGTGCCTTTGTAACCTGAAAACGCAATCGAGGCTTCACGCACGTAGGGAATCGAAACGCTGGTTCCGGCCATACCCTGCAAACGGGCGTTGATGTAGGAGATGAGCGGAGTCCAGATAAAGGCGAAGAAGTAAAGAATCCAGGCCGGGAAGCCGGGAACCAGATACTGGCACATCCAAACGAAGGCCAGCGAACCGATGGCCCAGATTAAAAGTGCAGACCAGATCGGAATATCTCCGCGTCCCACGGGCGGGGCAAAACTTCCACCTGTCTGCCCGGCGGGCACGGCTTCATTGCGACGCTTGGCCAACACCCGGATAACACTGGTAATACCGATGACGGCCACCGCGATAGAGGTGCCGATACCGGCAAAAGAAAGCCAGAAGTCGAACAGGTTGACCACCTGGGTCTGCTGCACGTCGATACCTTGCGTCCAGTGCGAAAGAACACCGGCTTTTTGCAGGATGGGGTTGGCAATAATGTGAGCGCCGATGGCCGAGATAAAGGTTCCCAGAACGACAGGGAACGGCAAAACGAAACCAACCAGAACCGTACCCAGGTCAGTACCCAGAGCGGCCAATGCTGCGGGCAAAATTTTCTGCGTATTGGGCGTATAGTCGATAAAGGGGTTGGTGACGATCATGATCGGCTGCGCGAAAATCAAGCCGGTCACGGTCGGTAACAAAACGTAGATCGAACCCCAGCCCACACCGATCATGGAGCCGATGGAGAAGATACGCCAGCGCCAACCTTCTTTCTGGGCGCTCGATTCGGCCAACGCAGTGGCACCTTCGGCGGCAATGGGAGCCAGCGGAAACGGCAAACGTTCAATATCCGAAGTCAAACGGAAAACGACATAGCCCAGGCCCCAGGTCTTCATACGGGTAAAGATCTGGCTAAAGAGCATCAAGCCGATGGCATAAAGCCAGTCGGTGTGAATGAAAGTGCGATTTAAAAGCGCAGGCGAGCCAGCCGGAGGCAAGACCCAGCCCGGCACTTCGTTGATGCCCAAACTGGCAGCGGTCGGCGAGCCAATCAGATACTGGTTCCAGATGAACGCGGAAAACGCGCCGCCGGCCAGAACGATACCTGGAACAGCGTTGGAGGTGAGGGCCGCACCCATGTAGTAGAGCAGGTAAATTTCCTGCTTCTTGAGGGTTTGGTAGGAGCGACGAGCGACTTCCATGAAAAGGATGATCGTCACCCATTCCGCCGCCGGTCCCAGCCCCTGGCCCGACACCAGCGACAAGTAGATGGCGCCCGGCATCATGATGAAGCCAATAAACAGCGCACCGATAACCGTGCGCCAACTAAAAGCGTCAATAAAATCGTCGGCTTCGGCGGCGACTACATCCTGGTCGGGATCCGGGGACACGCCCGGCACAACGTTGAGTGGTCCTTGAGGTTTTTCTTCTTTGTCTTTGGAAACATCCAGGTTGGCCATGTAACTCCTGAAAAATGCGGCAAAAAAATCGTGAAAAATGGCTTTTGAGCAAGCACATTTTATCACATTGCAGCAGAAATACTGTTTGTCAATCTCTCGTCAACCGGCTCACTCAACACAATTCAACTTGAAACAATATGAATGCGCGAAATCGGTCGTTCTACATCACTGGCAAAAAAACTACAAAATCAAGAAGCCGACGGAAGCTTGCTCCTGCAAACTTCCGTCTTCTCTTTTATGGGTTTAAACCGCTGCCAATTCGGCATCGGGACGTTCGGCCGGCACTTCTTCGCCCGACACATGAGCGCGGCCACGCAAAACGTATTCACGCTGATCTTGCGGTGTAATCATACGCCACACCAGAAGCTGTTTGCGCAAATCGGAGATGAAGCCACGGTTAGTGCGTTGCCAGGCCGCCATTTCGCCGCTCTGACGCACCAGCTTCAACTGCAATTCATACAAACCTTCTTCTTGCGAAGGAATCAGCAAAATGTCGGTCATCTGCGAAACACCCATGTCGAACGGTGCCAACCAGGTGCGCATGGCAATGTGGTAGACCTCGGTATCGGGGCTGGCCGCAATCTGCTCGAGCTTGAGTGCAACCGGTCCGCTCGGTGCCGGGGCGACGGCTACTTCCTTGCCATCCTTGGTTTTCTTGACCTTGGACTCGACAGCAACTGGTGCCGGTTGATTCAAAAGCGAAGTCCCGTCCGGCATGGTATTGAGCAAATCGACTGCTTCACGCAATGTCATCGCGCGCAGATTTGCTTTGTCGGTGTAGAACTTACCAACGGACGTATCGGTATGGGTCTGGAAGAAATCCCACAGGAATTCAGCCACACCCAGGGGCTGCTGACCCGAAACCGTGAAGGGGAACTGGAAGCGCCACATATCGCCCAGCGGTTCGCTCATGCGCCAGCGGCGTTCGATGTCGGGCTGCGACATTCGGCCTGCCGCCCACGCCGGATACAGCGTCGACAGCAACACCGTTGCCATGACGATGATGGTACTCACCACGGCCGAGCCGCTCGAATAGTTGAGCGTAATGCCCTGCAACAGGTTGTTGGCGGTAATGATTTTGGCAATCACCTGGGCCACCAAATAACCGGCGATGGAACCGAGCACCGCATATACAGCCGCTTCGGCGATGAAGAGTGCGGCAACGTGAACCGGAGCCAGACCGATGGACGAATAGATACCGATTTCACGGGTGCGTTCGAAAACGCTACCCAACATGGTGTTGGCGATAATCAAAGCCGCAATCAGAATCGGCACCATCAGCGCGGCAAAACCTTCGTAGGAGGTGCTTTCAACCGAGGAGTAGAGCTTGGCTTCGAGCTTGCCCTCCTTGTTAGGCGTTGAACCGAAGATACCCAGCGCGGCGCGATTCATCAAATCGTCCAATTCCACTTGGGGGTTAGCGATGTTTTTGAAACCGGCTGCCATCGAACGGGTATTACCGCCCATTTCCAGCACCGTGTTGTAGGGCAAGAGCAGCAGGGCGTTGGCATCGGTGTGTTGATACGATTGCACCGAGACTTCCTCACCTTTCTGGCTCGATTCCTGGGTGGACTGGGCCGCCTGCTTGTTCTGGTCACTCTGGTAGTCGACCGGGGTGAATTCTTCGCCATCCAGGTCGCGGGCCTGGCGGAACTTCACGTTGTCGAATACGCCGATGATTTCAAACTGCTGGCCGCCAACCTGGATTTTCTTGCCAATCGCTTCCTCGGCAGAAAAGCCCAACAACGGGCCGCCGGCTTCTCCGCTATCGGCAGTCGCCGCAGGTGCTTTACCGCCCGAAGCTAACGCGGTCTCTTCCTGGCGTTCTTTCTGCGGTAACAAAATCCAGTTCGGCACCAAACACACGTCACGGCGCGAGGGATCGTCGAACCATTTTCCGGCAACCAATGTTTTAGCTAACGGCGAACCAATCTTCTCTTCTTCGGGAGAGAGGCCCATCAAAGCCGGAGCATGGAAGAACTTGTTGGGGTCGTCAACGCTGGAAACGCGGAGTTGCAAAAGTTCGCCCTGGTCGCGAGAGAGATACCAGGCACGGCGGGCGACATCGCCAAACCGCTGGCGGAACTCGCTCTGCATGGAAGTGACGGCAGCTTCCTGAATGGCGCTCCAGTCGGGCTGGCGCACCATCAAACCTGCATAGGCAGGCGGATTCTTATCGTCGCCGTATGGCCGGGCAAAGTTGGTAATGTTGGCCGTGACCGAGGTGAACGAAAGCACCGTAAAGGTCAACAAAATCAGAGTCACACAAGTGAGAGCCGTGCGCATGGGACGACGGCGCATGTTGGCGATACCCAACCCCAGGGCTGCGGTAATCGTTGAAAGACGGCCCACGTCCTCAAAGTGTACGCCTTGCTTCAAGCGTTTTATTTCCTGCTCGAATTTCGAACTCAAGAAGGCCGTGACCACCACGGTCAATGCCAGAATGATAAACGCCAGCAGGATAATGAACGGCGTCATCGCCAGTTCAAACGCCGGGTGAACGAATCGAATACAGGTAAATACGATCAAGAACATCACAGAGGTGCCCATGATCTGCTTGCGCACATCGGGGAAACCAAAGAGCAGACGTTCAGTAAAGAATGAGAACGGAATCAACAGCGCCAGGTAGAAGACGATACCTTTCAGCACGTCCTGAGAAGTGGCTTCCACGTCGGGATAGGCACGGGATTCCATACCGAAGGCGCGACGGGCCTGCATATAGAACTTGTCGTACTCCTGTCCTTCCAGTGCGGCTGTTGCCAGGCCGATGGCACCGCCGGTGGGGCGAGCGACGTCTTCAGTCGGGCACTCGTATTCACCTTCTTTTTTCCCGTCGGCACAACCGACCTGGCCGTGCAGAGCGTCCACACGCTGGTTGTTAATACCGAATTTTTTGAGCAGGCGAATGCGCTGTTGGTTGATCGTCCAGAGGTCAACCGCCGTTTGATAGGCAACGTGAATTACGGGATTGGGGTCTTCATCGGCTAATGGAACACGCACACCGGCACCTTCGAAGAAAATTTCGTCGGTTTTCTCACCGGTTTTAGGATCACTTTCCGGCGAGCTGTTCAAAACCACCAAACGCTTGCCGAGCATACCCTGGGCCATGATGAGCTTGAAGCGCGAACCACGGCGTCCAAAAACCACAGCCACCGGCTCGTTTTCCGCCATGCCGCCCGGGGGTGCATCGGGAGGCAGGAAGCCAAATTCGACCGGAGCCGAATCGGTGCTGGCATCCAACACCGTCATTTCCTTGAGGATTGTAAAGTAACGCTGGTCGAGCGTATCGAAGAGCGGCACGGCACGTGTTTCAAAACACATTACCGAAGCGTTGCTTTCATATTCGCCCAGCTTTTCATCTTTCCACTTCAATGCTGCGTTGGCAGTCTTGAACTTGGGTGTAAAGCGCTGGCGTTCGGCTCCCATGTCCGGCGCATAAATAATGCGACCGGCTGAGTTGACGGAGTAGGCTTCGACTTCCAGTTCCAGAGCGCCGCCGCCTTTGGAGTCGCCGACACGCGGCCCCAGGAAGAGGAACTGGGCGGTTGGCTGCTTGTCGATGATGACTTTGCCGCCCGCGCCTTCGCTGGTCGATTTCTTGGTCGTGCCACCCGAAAAGGAGGCGCGTTCGATAAACGCGCCGCGCACACCGGCGTAGTTTTTATAGCTTGTCTTGCGGTCCAGGATATAAGCGACGGCTGTTGCACCCTGCATCTGCTTGCGGCGTGCGGGGGACAAAAACTCCTGCAAAGGCAAGCTTTGATCGGGAATCGGCGTGTCGGGCACGAACGAGACCTTCTCTTTAATGTCGCCGCGAGTAATGGCACGGGCTGCGACGTAACCGAAGTTGGCCGAGAGCTGCGAAGACGGCGGCATTAAGCTCACATCGCTCAAATCGCGCAGCAAATTATTAATCGTGGAGACCTGGGCAGCGATATTACGCAGATTGACACGCTCGGGAGTATCGAAAGGAGTGTCTTGCAAGAGACGGGCATCGTTGGCAGTCGCAAAAGAAATACCCGGTTTTTGTGCCATGGTCGCCACTTCGGAATCGAGAGCCACCAGCGAGGGCAGGTACGAACGCCATGAACGGCCATTCCGGCCAGTGATGCCGTCTACATAGAATTCATCGACCGGTGCCTTGGAGCTTTTTGCCAATCCATCTGCGCGTTCGTTGAGTTTTTTAGCAAAACCAGCAAACTGGTTGATGAGAATGTTTTCAGCAGTTCCCATCTGGTTATAGAACCAGGATTTGGCAAAAATACCGATCGTATCGGTGCGGCTGGTGAGATCCAGGCCGATAAAACCACGAATGCGAGCATTCCGCTCGGCGGTGCCTTTCTTGCCATCATCGAGAAAATGCTTGGCGGCAAAATTACGCATACCGCTCAGCGCCACGTGGTGAGCACCGTTAGCGACGAACATTACGGAATATTTGGGCTTGTTACGAGCGTAATTTTGTGCGACTTCCAACAAAGCGGCACAGTTAGCGGCAGCTTCTCCGCCGGGAGCCAAATCGGGCGTGATCGCCATCGAATCGTAGTAGGCGTTGATAATAACCGTATCGCCTTTCCCACTTTTAGCTAATTCTTGATCCGTTCCCTGCACCCAACCGACGATATTGCGTGTTTTAACGCGTTCCCACGTTACTTGCGACTGTAAGCGGCCCTGTCCTAAGAGAGTCGCTTCGGATGCCGGGCCAGCAGTGCGGCCGCCTGTCAGGGCGTTGGCGACATCGCGAGTCGCATAAAAACGCGGCACTTCCAGCGGCAAGCTGGCAAATTTACGTTCGGCTTCTCCCCGCGAAGTCTGCCGGGGTTCCAAAAAGACGATGGCTTTAGCCCCTAAGTCCACTGCAGTGACCCAGTTCATGCCCGAATCGAAATCGAGCACCACGATGGAGCCATCCACTTTCTGGCCGTTGAAGTTGCGCGGCGCACCAGCGCCAGCATACACCAGCGGACCGGAGATACCGCCAGCGGGGGTGGAGGAAGTGGCTACGTGGTTGGGATAAAGGGGATGAATCTTAAGACTACGCCCGTTGAAGTTGAGGCTGGCGTTTTTGGTGACGGGCACCGTCACTTCATATTCTTCGGCTGCCACATTGGTGAGGCCAATCTGTTTGAAGCGCGATTCGACGTATTTCGCCGCTGCCTGGTTGCCCGGAGTGCCCGGAACGCGCGAGGGGTACTTGGTTAGTTCCGCCACGTCTTTTTGCAAGCGCGCGACCGCATCCGGGCTGGCCGATTGTGCAAAGGCCTGAGCAGAGGACAACATAGCGGCCAAACAAAGGGGAACAACGGTCGAGACGACTTTCTGCAAACGCAGCTTCATACGAAAAAATCCTTGCGGGAAATACATCGGAATTAAATAACGAAAGTACGGAATGGCACCTGAAAAAATGGTAGCTTAAACTTATCACAAATCAATTTCGAGATAAAGAGATGCAAACCGTGACAAGCCTTTCGGCATATTTAGAAAATTTACAGAGATTCGGTATCCAACCCGGATTAGAACGCATTCACGCCCTGCTCAAAAGCACCGGAGATCCGCAACAACAGCATCCCATTATTCTTGTAGGCGGCACCAACGGCAAAGGATCGACATGCGAATTTTTGGCAAAACGGTTGGAAAAAGACGGCAAAAAAGTAGGTTTATACACCTCTCCACACCTATATATATGGAATGAGCGAATTCGTGTATTGGGAGGTGGGAGATGGGAGGTAGGAGATGGACAAACGGCTCTCTTTCCCGGAGCAATTTCTGATGTTGAGTTAGATGCGCTTTTTGCCGACGCCCTACCCCACATCCAAGCGGTGGCCGATTCGGAATTGGGCCAGCCGACAGAATTTGAAGTGCTCACTTTTTTGGGATTGTGGCATTTTGCTCGCCAAAAAGTCGATGCCGCCGTCATTGAAGTGGGCCTGGGTGGAAAATGGGACGCCACCAACGCCACCGAGCCGACGGTTTCGGTGATTACCCATGTCGCTCTCGACCATTGCGATCGCCTGGGCAATACGCTCGAAGCAATCGCGGGCGATAAAGTTGAAATCGCCCGCAATGGCCGCAGCCTCGTCACCGCCGAAACCAAACCGGAAGTTCTGGCGGTGTTTGAAGAACATTGCGCCAAAATCGGCTGTCAATTAATCAAAGCCGAAAATTCCCAATCTCCCGCCGATTTCCAACAAATTAACCTCCAAACCGCCCAAACCGCCTACCGTGTTCTTTGCCAAACATTAAGCTGGCCGTTCAACTCAAAACTCAAAATTCAAAACTCAAAACTTTTTGTCCCTGGCCGTTTTGAAACCATCCGCGAAAACCCACGCGTTATTATCGACGGTGCCAACAACCCCGACGGCGCACAGATTCTCGCCGCGCAGTTGAAAAACGCCCTCGCCGATGCTCCGGAATCGAAGCTAATTCTCGTTCTGGGTATTCTGCTCGATAAAGATTACGCCGCCATGACGAAAATTTTGGCTCCGCTGGCTCATACCGTCATCGCGACCCAGTCGCATTCGCCGCGTGCGGCAGCAACATCGTTAGTGGCAGAAGAAGCCCGACATTACTGCGCACACGTTGAAGAAAGTGCCACTCCCCAAACCGCACTCGAACGTGCCATCGAATTAGCTGGTACAAATGACATCATCTGTGTGACGGGTTCGTTTTACACTATTTCAGAAATTCAACGCTGAAATAGCGTTTCAGGTCAAGCCTTCCTCAAAGGCCGTATAATTTTCATACCGTTGTTGAATTCCCGGCAACGGTTTTGCCAAGGAGAACGCCTCATGTCCGAATCATCACCCCAGCCAGAGAAGAAAGCCACCGACGACAATATCACCCCCGCAGAGCAACCGGCACCCAAAAAACTGACGCCGCTCGAAGCGATCAAACAGGCCCAGGCGGCCCGCCAGCAGAATTTTGCCGGCGGCAGCAAGCGCGGCGGGAGTAAAGGCCAGTCGTCGGGACAGGGCGGTGCCGCAGCTTCACGGAAACCGACCACGGGCCGCCAGAGCTACGGTGGCAACTCGTAAAAACCGTCACGTTGCCGGAGACACTTCTTCTTTTGTCCCAATAGGGTAACTGAATGAGGTCTCCGGCAAAGTTATTTGCTTCACCGCCCAGTGCAGCCTCCCGCCAGGCTTCAATGACGATATGCATCACACCGCGTTAGAGGAAACCGGCAAACCCCTCCCTTCCAACCCGATTGCCGATTTACTGCGGCAGCGTGTCATTCCCTGGGTAACTCGCGACGGCGTCAGCCGCATTATCATCGCCCACCCGCAAATGCAGGATGTGGCTTTGCCACCCGGAGTGCGGATAACCCGCAAGAAGCGTAAAGGCCCTCGTGTTATCGCCCGGGGCGCGCAGCACCAAGAAGCTCCCAGCGTGGTTTCGGCCTACTGGCCCGACGACGACCAGATCGAGATTCGGATTCCCCAACTGCTTTGCGTGGTGGAAGGCAATGCCGATATCCACCTGAGCAACTATGTCCTGCACTGCCCGCAGGGTTATTTCGTCTTTATCCCGCCCGGCGTGCCCAAACCGAGCGGCACGGAAAAACCACACTTGCCCGAGAATGCCGGGCCGGACGACATCTGCGATATTTTATGGTTTTCGCTGCATCGGCGTTGGGTCCAGATGTGGGTTTGCCATAGCCAGGGCTGCCGTCATGAAAGCGGTGGTTATCACACCAACGTCCTCACCACCGACAGCGCTCCCACCCACCTACTCGAAGCGTTTTGCGAAGGGCTGGCCGAGCACCCGCAACAGTATGGGGAATTGCATGACGCTTTATTGAAAGCCCTCCTGCTCTCACTCGAACACAACCTGAAGGAAGAGCGAGTTTTCTACCTGGGAGCCGATACGCCCAATGAAATGGATGCCGGAACCTATGCCGCCCTACGCACACCTCACGACCCCATCGCCTATGCCTGTGAATATATCGGCAACCACCTCCACGAAAACCTGACGCTGGAAAAAGTAGCGCAAAAGGTTTATATGTCGCGCGCACTGTTTGCCCGACGCTTTCACCAACAAAATGGCCTGACTTTCACGCAATACACCACTAGCCTGCGTATGGAGCAAGCAGAGCGCCTCTTAAAAGAAACTAATTACAGCATCACCTATATCAGCCAGATGGTCGGATATAAATCGGTGACCCATCTCTATAATCTCTTTTCACGCCATTTTGGAGCCACTCCACTCCAATTTCGACAAAAATCTATTCAAGACAGTGACCAGGACAGCTAATAGCTCACTTTTAATACGATAATGGAGTGATTGATACAATAATGGAGTTTACCGGCAGTGGCAGAGGGGTATAATAGTCCCGGTACATCTATCAGGATGAATCCTGTCTGGAAACGGCGCTGTTTCGGCTTGAGATAAAAATCTGGAAGGGAGCGGAACATGCCATTTTCGCATTCGGCTTTATCCCTCACATTATTGGTTGTAGTAGCTATTATTCACCCCGTTTTCAACGGTTGACCGTACAACAACGAGGCGCCTTTCGAAAGGGGGCCTGAAACCAGGCAAGACCATATAGCGGAGTAAATATTTAAATCACAAAGGAACTCTAAGGAATGAATTCGACACGTCGCCAATCGATAAAACGCCGTTTTGGCCTGTGGGCCGTAGGCCTTGCCGTATCATCACTTGTACTCACCACCGGGGCGGCACCTGCCCAGACGCCTTCCGAACAGTGGCTGGCCCGCACCAAAATCGCCCAGCAGCAAGGCATGGGGGAATCGGCTCCCGATTGGATGGTGAATGCCGAAACCTATGCCTCCTATAGCTGGCGCGATACCTGGAATGCCCTGGCCCAATCAAAAGTGGCATTTATCACGCACTGCCCGGCCAATCGTGAATATTTCGCCCGCTGCCGGGCTCTCAATATTCGCACTTTCCCCTATGTGACATTTTTCCATGCCAACACCCATGGGGATTCCAATATGTTCTACACCAGCGTGAACCTGCGCGAACATCCCGAATGGATTGAAATCGATGCAAAGGGAGAACGCAAGCGGTCAAAATTCTGGGTTTACGAAGATATGAAGAACGAGTATCTGGTGTGCCCCAATACGGCCGGTTATCAGGAGGCTATGGTAGCGCAGGTGCGCCGCCTCATGGAAATGGGCGCCGATGGCGTTTTTGTCGATGTCGTCACTACCCGCGAGGAATGCCACGGCCAGAAGTTCGGCGTGCATAAGCACTTATATGACGACCAGAACCATGCTTACGCGATGCTCTTGAAGCGAGTGCGCGCAGAGATCAAGAAAATCCGCCCCGATGGCGCACTCATCGGCAACTCCGGCAACATCGCCGGTTTACCACAGGAATTCGTGCCGCATTTGGATGCGGATATGCTCGAATCCTACATCCTCTCCTGGGCCAGCAACGAACGGAATAACCGGTGGCTCGAGAAAAACCGCAACATGGAGCCCTACGTGCGGGCAGGCAAAGTGATCCTTGCCCACGATACGCTGGGCAGCACCGCCTTCGGTATGCGGGAAGACGGTTTCTTCGCTTATGCCAGTGCGCAATTAGGTGGTTTGATCTGGAACGAAGGCTTATCCATCAGCATTCCTGAAATTGCCGACCTCCACCGCATCCGCCTGGGGAAGCCATTGACCGAAGCGCGGGAAGAAAACGGCGTCTACTATCGCGCTTTTGAAAACGGCCTGGTCGCGGTCAATCCCGATAACGAAAACGCACGCTCCATCGGCATCGCGGCACCGATCCCGACCACGCGCTTTGAAGATATTTTTGGCGGTGGTGCGCTTGATTGGCAAGTCTATGGCGAGGGCTACCGCCTCGACGCGACAACTAAAAGATCAGGCGCCTATGCAATGGCTTGTTCAAGCACAAAAACCAACGTCTATTATGGGGCGTTACAAGAAATCCAGGTACATCAGGCCCAGGCAAAGCCGATTATAATCAGTGGCTGGAGCAAAGCACAAAACGTCTCCGGCACGCCCGATGCCAATTACTCGCTATATGCCGACGTGAAATACACCGACGGCACTTCACTATACGGCCAGTATGTCAGCTTCGACGGCGGCACCCACGACTGGCAGCAAAAGTCGTTCACTCTCAACGCTCCCAAACCCATCCGTTCACTCGCCGTATTCGCCATGTTTCGTAACAAAAGCGGCAACGCCTGGTTCGACGATATCTCTGTTCGGGAAGAAGGCGGCGAAGAGTTGATGAATAACGGCGGCTTTACAGAGCCGGGACACGATATGCGCCGCATCGATGTGAGCACAACCGGCGGCCAGTTGGAAATTCCGGCTGCTTCGGGCCGCGTTTTACTCTATAGTGCCGGCACCGCCGATCAAGTCGCCAATGCCGGCCCGGTTTTAACGATTATCACCGCTCCCGGCTTGGGTGAAGTGCGTTTCAAGCTGGACGGAGTGGATATGTGGACAAAATCCGGGCGCTGGACAACCGAATATATCTTGGGGCCGCAATATGGCCGCATCAACATTCGTTTGGAAAAACCGGGCAAACACACCATTGAAATCGTAGACGTCATCCCCAATGCCCTCTCAGTGCCCGCAGGATATGGAACCGAACCGGAATTGGCCAAACTGATGGACCCGGCAGACCCCACACGCCTGCCCAACACTCGCACGTTCCATTTCCGCGGATGGGAAGGCCGTGGCAACGACCGTAAAATAGAAGTGGACGTCACGAGTAATACCGAGATTATTGCGAATTTTGAGGCAGTCGATAACTAATTACTCCGTAACTTAATTTTTCTCCTACTTATTGTGCTCATTAGCAGCCTTGTAATGCCTGCTGAGTTTTGTTCGTGCCGTATCCAATGAAAACTGCCAGT